>CEUM01029533.1_pt1 | contig 40505 bp, 41 predicted proteins | sample 356421 | NCBI WGS metagenome assembly CEUM01 (sample SAMEA2622716, study PRJEB7988) | marine metagenome | biome: marine biome (ENVO:00000447); feature: surface water layer (ENVO:00002042); material: "saline water (ENVO:00002010), including plankton (ENVO:xxxxxxxx)" | depth 5 m
TACAAGGACTTCATCCGTCTGCAGGGAAAGGAATTCAAGACGATCACCAGAACAATCCCCTACAAATTCGACGAAGCGACCAAGTGTGCGGTCGTCCAGTTTTCGGTACCTGACTGCCCCACCGATGCCAACATCGTGGCCTGCTCGGAAAAGACCCTTGAGGAAAAGAAAGACGACGAATTTTGGGATAAATCCATCCCCGAACTGTTGGAAGAAGACCTGGAAAAGGCGATCAAGGCCGGTCAGGAAGAACCGCAACAGAACGACACCGAAGGACAGCAGGAAACACAGCAGTAGTCTGCCCACCAGACAATCCCGCCATAGCTGGGTTCTGCACCAGCCAAAGCAGACGCCTCTTCAAAACAAGGAGCGTGGTGACGCTTGTACTGCGCCTATTCATTCGGGAACTAGATACGACGGAATCGCAGCAAAAGGGCGAGCACGGCCACCGCAGGATACAGCGGCCACCATGTTTCATAATAGACGCACCCGGCTCCCACGGCGATGAGCACGGCCAGGTAGGCCCAAGCCTCCAGCAAGCGCCTGAATGAACGCCACTGATCTGGCGGCAATCCCTGCGGTGTAAACCGGGAAAGTGGCGGCTGGACGGGTTCCTGGGGAACATACGGCTGACGGGAGGACTGAAGCTTCTTGCTGCATTTGCAGCAAAAACGGGCTTCATCCTCGTTGCGCGTTCCACATTTGGTGCAAGTAATCACACCGTATTTATTGCCTTTTTACTCCAGGCGGTCAAGGAAACATGGGCGACCACGCTCTTCTCCCTACAACAGCGTGAAACGATTATGTTTCATCCCTTCACCCTACCCCCTCGATCTTCCATGAGCCCCCTGCATGACATAGAGGGCTTGTCATCCACAGCCTGAGCCCCCTCAACAACTGATTGTTATACTTTTTTTTTGCAAAAAAACCTGAGTTGGCATAGGGTTCAATCGAATTCATACCGTATTAACAATCGATTCGATCACCATGAGCAGACAAGTCCAAGAGAATACAACCCGGCTCCAGGTTGAGCAGCGTCTGACGACGTACCAATCCAAACTGCGCGCGCTGAAAGACCGTTCAGCCCTCCGTGAAGTGATGGAACGGGAACTCCTTTTGACGTTCATTGAGATCAACCACGGTGCCATCAACGAGTATCCCCTGATCAAATCCCAGCAGGCTTCTGTCGTTGAGTTGCTGTGTGGGCGCGGGGATCACCCCGGGTATGAGTACATTCACCAGCACATCTCCCAGTTCATCGTCCTGCTCGTTCATCACGAAAAAGCGGTAAAGACCAAGGACGACGAGAAAGCCAAGGAGTTGCAGGCCACCCTGCTCAACACGGAAAACCTGCTCATCAAGTGCGTGCAGGGCATCGTGTACGGCATGGCATTGATCACGGACAACTTCGAGGAGATCGTGCTTCGCTACTTCGGCCAGGGCGCACTCAAGGACTACAGCGCTCTCATCGAAAAGCATGAACTGGACGTCAATTTCTGGAAAGCCTTTGTCGAGCAGTTCATCACCAGTCGGGTGGCCGAAGCGCACCGTGAAATCATTGAGGGCAAAAAATACAACATTTCCAAGGAACGAAATTTCCTGGTTATCCGCTTCCTCTTTGATGACATTCTTTCCAAGCTCAATCCGATCACGCAAAAGATCGACAAGACACGCATCCAGAACAGCTACGTTGAAACGCGGACCAATGACGAAGTCGCCACCCGCGCCAAGCTGATTCACTCCATCCTTGTCAAAGGCATGAGCGCGCTCCCGAAGGCAAAAGAACTCTCGAAAACCGAGTTCATCCAAAGTGCGCGGATCACCTGTATCGATACGGTGGCCAAAGACTTTGAGACTGCCTATGCCGACAGGCTGGCCACTGCCAAAGCTGAAAAGGAAACCCCCGGCTCTGACACACGCTCGCCCGAAGAGGTCAAACAGGCGCAGGCCGAATTCAAATTTCTGATGGATCAAGTCATTGCTGTTGGTATCGGAACATCCATTACCATCAGCAGGACGAGCTATTCGTTCTTCAAAGCGCTGGAAACGCTGGTACCCGAGCAAATCGAAGCCATCAGGCCGCTGACCGGGGATTTCTCCGTGGCGATACTTGAGCGCATCCTGTACTTTTTGCTCGAAAACCATACTATCCACATCCTCACAGAAGTGGGCCGTTCCGAAGGCGGCAAGATTCAGGTCAGGAGCGGTCGTGCAAGACGTGTGGCCGAAGAAACAGTGGATGGCTTGAAGGGGATGTCCAAAATTCGGAAGAAACAACTCTTCGCCAATGACGTCACACGCGAAGGAACATTGCTGTTCAAGCCGAAGACGGTCAAGCAACTGGTCGGGACCATGGATATGCTCAGTCTCGAACCCGAGTTGCAGGGTGCACTGAAGGATCTTTGGACCAAAGCCATATTCCGGGTCGACATCATGGTGCTGCTCAACCTCGAACTCATCGCCAAGACTACGACCAATCTCAGGGTACGGCTGACTGAAATCCTCGAAAAATACGGTATTTCGCAGGAATCCATTGTTTGATTTGCATCGGAGAGTAAGCAAATTACCCTTTTTTTGACCCTCTGAATTACGATAGAGCATAAAAAACGCCCTGACAGTCGAAACTGACAGGGCGTTTTATTTTCTTACATGGAATCGTGCTATCGACGAAAAACAATGGTCTTGTTGCCATCCACGATGACCCTATCTTCCAGATGCCACTTCACTGCCCGCGCCAGCACGTGACGCTCGATGTCGGCACCAAGGCTCTTGAGCGCATCGACATCATGGGAATGGGTGACCCGAATAACGTCCTGCTCGATGATCGGCCCCTCATCCAGTTCCTTGGTCACGTAGTGCGCCGTGGCACCGATGAGCTTTACGCCCCGTTCAAAGGCACGTCTGTACGGATCGGCCCCGACAAATGCGGGCAGGAACGAATGGTGGATGTTAATGATCTGGTTGGAGAAACGCGCCACAAAGTCCGGCGTCAAAATTTGCATGTAACGGGCAAGCACGAGAATATCGACTTCTCCCATCAGCTCGATGATACGGTCCTCGGCTGCGACCTTGTCTCGCAGTGTCGGGCCGACCGGAACATAGTGGAAGGGAACGAAGTGCTCCACCGACTCGCGCAGGTCGGGATGGTTGGAAATGACCATGGCGATATCCGCCTCCAGATCACCGCGCTTCCATCGCCACAGCAGCTCCATCAGGGCGTGATCGACTTTGGAGCAGAGGATAACCATCTTCTTCGGCTCCCAGACAGGATTCAACGACCAGTCCATGGTGAAACCGCTGGTGACTTCCTTCTCGAACTCCTCGCGAAGGCCGTCCAGCCCCTCAAGGTCGAGACCGGGCAAATAAAATTCGTTGCGCATGAAAAATCGACCGCCTTCCGGGTCAGTGGAGTGCTGGTCGGAATGAATGATATTGGCCCCTTTGCGGTGCAGAAACCGGCTGACAGAGGCAACAATTCCCGGCTGGTCCGGGCAGGTGATAAGCAGTCGAACCGTGCTTTCCTTGGATTCGGTCATGATCTTCTTCTTTTTTCGCTTGGTCTTTTTTACATGTTCCGGTACGTGGGCGTCAGCCCAAGCGGTCGATTACCGCAAATTGCAACCGAATAAAAGTCTTTATTACCCACAGCCCCCGGAGCGGTGACGTTGTTTCATTGCACCATGGGCAGATTTGCTATAATCTCGGTCAACCGAAATCACACCATTTTTAAGGATAGATATATGTCTGAAGCTGCGCTCAAAAAAGTCATGGACCACGCCAAAGCCGGACTGCTGGCTCGAAAAACCTTTTTCGAGACCAAAGGGGAACTGGTCGTCGAGATAGCCAGAGCCATGGCCGTCTGCCTGGCTAACGGCGGCAAGATCATGTTTTGCGGCAATGGCGGCAGTGCAGCCGATAGCCAACATCTGGCTGCCGAGTTCACCAACCGCTTCAAGCTGGAGCGTCCGCCCCTTCCCGGTCTGGCACTGACCACCGACACATCCGCCCTCACCGCCATCGGCAACGATTACAGCTTTGACGAAGTATTCTCCAAGCAGTTGCAGGCCCTCGGCAGGCCGGGCGACATGCTCGTGGGGCTTTCCACTTCTGGCACCAGCTCCAACGTCATCCGCGCCATGCGTGAAGCCAAGCGAAACGAGATCATCACCGTGGGCTTGTCCGGCCAGACTGGTGGTGAAATGGCGTCGGTTTCCGACTTTCTGGTGACCGTGCCCTCCGGCGATACGCCCGTGATTCAGGAAATCCACATCGCAGCAGCACACATGATGTGTCATCTGGTGGATCACTTCCTGTTCGAGGCGGTTGCAGAGCTGACGCCCTTCCTGCCCCAGGAAGGATAATTCAAACGACAAAAAGCGTTGCCGGTCAAACGGCAACGCTTTTCTTTTTGGTGGACATAAAATCTGTTTCCACTGTGCGACGTCCCCCCTGCACAGCAGTTCCGATCAAACGGGAAGCACCTGTCAGACCAGATGGTGTCACCCCCCGACACATTTCCCCTTACCGTATTTGCATTGAGCAACGAGCGCTTTTGTCAAAAAAAAAGACTCGCCGCATGACGAGCCTTTACTGAATTGCAGTAAAATGAATCGTCATATCTTCTCCCGCCTAATACGGATGTTCAACCCCTTGCTCCCCAGGTGACGGGACAGCCGTTCGGCTCGTTCCAGCGTCGGCACAGTGGCGATAACCAGTTGTGCATTGCCGCTTTCATCCCACACCCAGACATTTTCCGGCAGAACCACACCTGCCATACGGACCTCAAGAAGCAGTTTTTCACGTGACGCGTTCCGCTTTTCCTCAGACTGAATGTCCAGCGGTTCCCCACACGCCAGGACCCACCAGCCAAGCGGCCGTGTTTCCTTGTCCGGATCTTCTCCGAAGCTGCGCGCCACATCCGCTGCTTCCCCCTGGCGCACGGCCATGGTCATTCGCAGGATGCTTTCCTCTAGTTCATGAATGCTCAGCATGTCTTCCTTTGGTTCATTTGAAGGGAACCCTGTTTCCCTCCGGCGTATCCCAGCTATCCTATCGTTCATACAGAAAAAGGCAAGGGAGATTGTAGCCAACCTTTTGCCACCGACTTGCACATACATTGTCCCCGGTGTATCAACGGACATGGTTTATTTTCCACCCAAAAAGCAACGTACGCGCAGCCAGAAAATCATGCGATTTCTAACCGGCATAGGCGCTATTGCTCTCATTATCCTGATCTTTTCGCAGTTACCCTATGAGATACTGAGGGAAGAGCGATTCAGGCTCTATGGTGAAACCAGAACCACCGGCATCGTCACGCAGGTACGGACAGACACCGGTGCCACCGACAACGAAAAATTTCTCATTGATTACAAATATCTCGATCAGGATGGTATTGTTCGATACGCAACGGCGCCACTGCCCAAAGACATATGGGTACGCTTCAAGCCCGGGAACAGACTGGATGTGCTCTACGTGCGCTCCCATCCCGATCTTTCACGGGTGGGTGGAGAAATCGAACCGCAATTCCAGCTCTGGCTCAGACAGATTTTACAGTAAGTCCTATGCCTTTTTCTCGGGCAGCAGAAACGAAAGAAAAAACGAGGTCGCAGCAACTGCGATGATCGTAGCGCCTGACGTGATATCCGCCATGGCCGATACCAGCAGGCCGACAACGGTGAACGCCACGCTCAGTAGGGTCGATACCAGCATCATGGCACTCAGCGAACGGGTTCGCCGCTCGGCAATGAAGGGCGGGATGGTCAGCAGCGCTATGACCAGAATCAAACCGACCACCCGGATGATCATCACGACACTCAGTCCCACCAGTGCGATGAGCACGAAATGGAGCACTCCCACCGGAACGCCGCGGCTTCTGGCGAATTCCTCGTCAAAGGACATGACTTGAAAGCCTCTGTAGCAGGCAAAGACCACCAGCAGGACCACTGCGGCGAGTCCGGCCATTATCCAGAGATCGGAGCGCGGCACTGCCAGAATCGAACCGAACAGATAACTCATCAGGTCCACATTGTAGCCGGGGGACAGGTCGAGCAGGATGATACCCAGCGCCATACCCGCTGCCCACAGTACGCCGATAACCGTATCCGAGCGCTCCCGGGCGCGCAGGGTCACCAAGGCCATGATCAACGCGGTGAACAGGGTGAATATCGTTGTCACAGGCAGGATGGGCAGGCCGAAAAAGAAGGCCAGCCCGACACCGCCATAGGACGCATGGGCGATGCCGCCGGAGATGAAGACTATCCGATTAACCACAACGAGCGTGCCCACAATGCCGCAGATGATGCTGGCCAGCAGACCGGCCACAAGGGCGTTTTGCATGAAATCGAATTGGAGCAGCTCGATCATTTGGACTCCTCCTCATCGGAAGAATCCGACACGCCATGAAAACCAAGCACCCGATGAGGCAGATCGCCATGGGTCACCAGCTCCACCGGGCAACAATTATCACCATCACCGCCATAGCTCATTTTATACATGTCTCTGGTGATCTCCGGGGCCTTGTGGAAGTGCAGATCGCGATTGACGCAGGCAACGGATTTGACTCCTGATGCCAGCGAGGAAATATCGTGGCTGACCATGATTACGGTCATCTCGCGGTTCAGTTTCGTGAGCAGGGAAAAAAGGGAACTCCGGTGGCTTGAATCAACGCTCGCCGTGGGCTCATCCAGTAGAAGCAATTCGGGAGAGCCGACCAATGCGCGTGCAATGAACACCCGCTGCCGTTGCCCGCCTGAAAGTCCTGCCAGACGTCGATCGGCATGGTCGAGCATGTCCACCCGTTCAAGGGCTTCCTTTGCCTTGTCCAGTTCCTTTGTTGGACGAGATAGCCCGCTCAACCCCATCAAGCCCGGGCGTACGGTTCCCATGAGCACGGCATCGACGACGGTAATGGGAAAGAAGCTCGAAACATGGGTGTACTGTGGAAGATATCCGATTCGCTCCCCGACCATCCCGGGTGCTTCGCCCAGAACGGAAACAGACCCGCTATCGGGCTTGAGCAGCCCAAGCATGATCTTGAGCAACGTGGATTTTCCTCCCCCATTGGGGCCGAGCACAGCCATGAAGTCGCCGCGCTCAACAGTCAGGGACACGTTGTCCAAGACCGGAACGGTACCGAATGAGAGGGAAACATCCTGAATTTCAATCACTGGGTCAGCCACAGATTACTCCTGAAAAAGTGCTTCAATCCCGGAAAACTAGCACACCCACGCGGTCATGCCAACCACGCCAACCCCCATGCCGCCAGTATCAGACCCATGGCACAAATATACAATCCAATGTCAAATCCGCGGGACGGGAGGCCGGTTCGGGAGACAAGCAGTCCGGTCAGCGTACCCAAACCAAGGCCGCTGACAAAGCCGAACAGGTGCGCGCCAAGATCGGTGTCCTCGCCAGCGCCAAGCATGGCCAGCAACCCGAGTCCCGCTGCAAACGGGATCAGCGCGGAACTGAGAAATCGAAGGAATCGCTGAACAATACTCCCACTGCCCAAACCGTGTTGTCCCCCGCCTACATGAAAACTGGCAACTCCGGCCAGGAGTCCCGCTGCGGCAAAGGATGCCGTGGAGAACCCGATGGAATTATGCGGTGGCCCAAGCACCATGGCATTGATCCAGTTACCCATACCACCGCCCAGTATGGCCAGAATCCAGGCCAACCCGGACCCGAGCCTGCGCGCCGCCAACCAGATGAAGACACCGCCGATGATCGCGTTACCCAATACGTGCGCGCCATCGCCATGCAGGGTCAGGGCCGTGAAGACACGCCACCATTCTCCATTAAGGATCTGCAACGCCTCTGCGCTACCATGATTCAGCCATTTCTGCGGAAACATGGCAATGGCCGGATAGGTTCGATTATATATCCAGAAGAAAAGAAGCATGCACAGCATGAGGGCCATGGTGGCTTCCCTTCCTCCTACTGGGCGCAAATCGTGGAGAAACATCCCCCGACCATCGGGTACGTTTTCTTCGCGGTGTAACCGGATTTCTTCGACAGCCCGCTCCAATGACCAGGCCTGCGTCTGCACACTGTGGCCGCCCCCCTCCTCTGCCGAACGATTACGCATTCGGTACGGGATGGCACGGGAAGCAAGAATCAGCGTCCACAGTTTTGCCGTGGCGTGATCCAGCCTGCACTCGGAACTATCTGGTTCCACACCATATAATTCGGACGCGATGTCCACCCATTGGGGCCGAAAAGTACGGGAGAGAACGCCGGGAGGGGTTGATTCGTTCGACATACGCAAATGATAGAGCAATTGAAGCTGACGTCAATCCTGTTTCCCCTTGAAAGAGTGCACCGTGATGCATATACATAAGAAAAACACGGAGTCATCATGCGCACATACCTGACCGCTTTTCTGCTCATCATCACGATCATCGCGCCCGCCACTGCCCATTCGCAGGACGAGGAGCTTGATATCATGATCGGACAGATGCTCATGGTCGGATTTCGCGGCTACTCGGCACCGGAGGATGCACCGGTAATTCGTGATATCACGCAATACCATGTGGGCGGCGTTATTCTTTTCGATAAAGACATGTCCCGCTGGTACAACAGGAAACGCAATATCCGCAGCCCAAAACAGGTTGCCTCACTTACTGAATCCTTGCAGTCGGCCGCAGACATCCCGCTGTTTATCGCCGTGGATCAGGAAGGCGGCAATGTACAACGCCTCAAAGCCAAATACGGATTTCCCCCAACACCTTCGGCCCAGACACTCGGCAGTCAGGACGATGCTGCCGTCCACAAGGCAGCCAGGTCCATTGCTTCCACGCTCGACGCTGCCGGATTCAACATGAATTTCTCTCCGGTCGCGGATGTCAACGTCAACCCGAACAGTCCGGCCATCGGCAAGATAGGCAGGAGCTTTTCATCCGACCCGAGTCGCGTAACACGCTGCAACGCCATTTTTCTCGAAGCATTCGCGCAGCAGGGAATAGTTGGCAGCCTGAAACATTTTCCCGGCCACGGCAGCGCAGGAGCAGACAGCCACTACGGCGTAACCGACGTCACCAACACATGGTCAGAATCCGAATTGATCCCCTATCGCACATTGATAGGTAACGGCTCAGTGCAGATGATCATGACCGCCCATATTTTCAATGGCAAACTCGACCCCATCTATCCGGCGACTCTTTCAAAGGCCATCATCACGGGTCTTTTGCGGGAACGGCTTGGATTTAACGGCGTTGTCATCACCGATGATATGGACATGCGCGCCATAACCGATGCATTCGGCCGAGCCAAAGCCATCCAGCTCGCCATCGAAGCCGGGGCCGACATCCTGCTTTTCGGCAACAACATCACCTTTGACGAGGATGTTGCTCCCACCGCACATGGAATCATAAAGGAACTGGTCGAAACCGGCGTCATCCCACGCAAACGGATCAGCCGTTCCTATGACCGGATCATGCGCCTAAAGAATACGCTGAAACAATAAGCAATTGGTGGGGTGAATTCGCCCTGTCAGATGAGCCGAAAAGAAACGTCCTGCTCCGATGACGAAGCAGGACGTTTTTCTAGTTTGTATTATGAACAGCGAATGATGAGGGTTCCCCGGAGTCGGGCGTCAGGATAAGCAGCCCGTTCTTGAAGGCCACGGCGTGCTTCTCTTTGAGCGATTGAAAAAACCGGAATTCCTGATCATTGATCGCTTCAGGACACAGCTTCATGGTTGCGGCCATATGCCCGAACGAGATGATGCCATCTTTCATTTCATAGGTCCCGGAGAAGCTGTTGCAACCGCCACGACCTTTGACCGTGCCGTTCTCCGCAAACACCATGGATGTATGACTCATATCAATCACGGGCTTGCCGTGAATGTATTCCGCCACCCACACCTTTCCGGCCAAATGGCTGATTATGGTCGCATCATCCATGACAGGAGCCGAGAGTGGTTCCTGCTGCTTGACTGCACACCCGCTCAAGAACGCCAAAACCAGCGAAACCGCCAGTATCTGCGAGAGAATCCTCTTTGCGTTCTTCATGGTTGCTACCACAGTCCACCGTCATCAACGGTAAAAACCATCGGGACCGGGTTGTTGCCTATGAACAGCAGCAGTTCATCTTCTTCCACCTGCAATCGATCGACCTTGGACAGCAGCGTGTGGAAAGAGAACTCCAGTTCGCCCAGAGCGCCCATGCACGCCTTGCGTGTGGAAGCTAAAGGACCAAAAGAAATATCTTCGGCATCAAGGGTGTACTGCCCACGGAAATCATTGCAGCCACCATTGCCGACAACCGTACCATCCGCCTTGAACTCCATGTACGGCTTTGTTTCACTCCGTACTTCCCGCTCAACCATTTTCTGACACGTCCACTTTTTGTCAAGCAGTCGGCTCTTGATGGTCTCGGTATTCAACGGGGCGGCTTCCTTGGAACCGCAACCAGCCAGCATGACCATGCCCAGCATCAAAGTCAGGGCGACAATGCCCATGGTGTATCGTTTCATTATTGCATCTCCTTGGCGATATGTTGCTCCACTCTAATTAACAGGCCCGGTGACTGATTGGCAAGAAACAAACAAAAAGCCCGGCCTGAACATTCAGGCCGGGCTGTCAACGGACATTATTGGTGTGTTAATCTACCTTGGGGCACGCCTTGAGTGCCTCTTCGATATCGCGCTGGGGCAACTCGAAGTTGGTCAGCAGGCCCTGGTTGAAGGCATCGTAGGAAGCAAGGTCGAGCATGCCGTGGCCGGAGTACAGGAAGACCACAACGTCATCAGGACCAGCGGTCTTGGCCGCTTCGATGGCGCCCTTGATGGCGTGAGAGGTCTCTGGAGCAGGCAGGAAGCCTTCGGTCTGCAAGAAGAGCTTGGCAGCCTCGAAGCATTCGGTCTGGAAGTAGGCAACGGGTTCGCACAGCCCTTCTTCCACGATATTGCAGACGATGGGAGCATCGCCATGGTAGCGCAAGCCACCGGCATGGATTGGGGCAGGCATGAAGTCATGCCCCAGGGTGTGCATCTTGACCAGCGGGGTCAGACGAGCCATGTCACCGAAATCATAACGGTATTCGCCACGAGTCAATGTCGGGCAAGCCTTGGGTTCCACTGGAATGAACTTGACCGGATCACCTTCCAGTTTTTCGGGCAGGAAGGGGAACACCAGTCCGCCGAAGTTGGAACCGCCACCGACGCAGGCGACCAGATGAGTGGCCTTTTCGCCGACCATTTCCAACTGCTTTTTCACTTCCAGGCCGGTGATGGTCTGGTGAATGAGGACGTGGTTCAACACCGAACCCAGCGCATACTTGGTGTTGTCATGGGTGGCGGCATCTTCCACGGCTTCTGAGATGGCAAGGCCGAGTGATCCTTTACAGTCCGGGTCTTTTTCCAGCATCTCACGGCCGGTGCGGGTCTCTTCCGAAGGCGAGGCAAAGATAGTGCCGCCATAGGTATTGATGAGCATTTTGCGGTACGGTTTCATCTCATAGGAGACCTTGACCATGTATACCACGCACTCCATGTCAAACTGGGAACAGGCAAAGGAGAGGGCCGTACCCCACTGCCCGGCACCGGTCTCGGTAGCCAGTCGTTCTACGCCTTCCATCTTGTTGTAGTACGCCTGTGGAACAGAGGTGTTCGGCTTGTGCGAACCGGCTGGAGAGCCGGACTCGTCTTTGTAGAATATCTTACACTTGGCACCAATGGCCTTTTCGAGCTTTTCCGCACGAACCAGTGGAGAGGGACGCCAGATTTTGTATACATCCAGAACAGCTTCTGGAATGTCGATGAAACGCTCCTCACTCATTTCCTGGGCAATAAGTGAATCTGGGAAAATGGGGGAAAGGTCTTCCGGCTTCAGCGGTTCCATGGTGGCCGGGTTAAGAGGAGGAGCCAGGGGGGTCGGCAGATCCGGCATGGGGTTGTACCACTGTGTCGGCATCTCGTCCTGGGGCAGATAAATTTTCTTTGGCATGGAATTGCACTCCAATACAGTTTTGAGACCTCGTTCAAGGCGCTACAGCTTCCCCGTGCGCCTGAATAAAATCGATTGCATAAAAAAACCGATGACTACGAGCCAACGGTTTCCGGTTCTCAAACTGCGTGCGAAAAGAGGCCGTCTCCAGACAGGAGAAGGCTTGCTTCAGCACGCTTCTAAGACTCGGGCCGCTTGACATTGAGCCACCCGCGTCCACAAAAGAATGTGTATGATATGGGTGTTTTCATAATGATGATCGATACTCTCAAGAGAGAATTAAAGTCAAGATAATGACTCGCGCAATCCAGTGGTCAGTTCCGGCAGGATTTCCCCTGCCTTGCCATGTACGGCAAAGTCCATAAGCCCGGTGTTAGGCGTCGGCTCCAGATTGATCTCAACTGTTACCGCACCATGATCCTTTGCCAGTTGATAAAAGGAAGCCGCTGGCTGTACCTGATTAGATGTACCGATGGAAATGAAGACATCTGCCCTGCCGATCTGATCGATGGCGACCTTGAGCACTCCGGCCACCAGAGGCTCGCCAAACCACACCACACCCGGACGCAGCAAATGGCCGCAGACCGGGCATTCCGGCATGTCGGGCAGCGGTTCACGGGCCTCCCGGGCATGAGTGCACTTGGTGCACCGCACCTGCCACAGGCTGCCATGCATCTCCATGAGTTTTTTGCTCCCGGCCTTGGCGTGCAGCCCATCGACATTCTGGGTGATCAGAAGGAAATTCGGAATTTGCCGCTCCAATTCAACCAACGCACGATGTGCCGGATTGGGTTCACATTCGGCCACCAGTTGACGACGCCAGTTGTAAAACTCCCAAACGAGTTCGGGCCGAGATTCAAAGGCGTCCGGACGTGCGAGGTCTTGGGTGTGAAAGGATTTCCACAAACCATCCTGCCCTCTGAACGTAGGTACACCACTCTCGGCGGATACCCCTGCACCGGTCAGTACGACCACGCGTTTACGTTCATCCAACAGGGCTTTCACCATCTCCAATTCACCAAACATATAGAGCTACCTCTCTGAATTAACTATCTATTAACTACTTTTTGCTGTCTTTTCCCAAGCAACCCGTTGTCTCAATTCTTGATTTTCAACCGAATAAACGTCATAGTCCGTGCCTATTTGAGAGAAACCCGCATTTGGATCACACCCTGATCCCCCTGCCCAAGGAGGAAATTTTGTCTGACAAAACAGTATACTACATCGAAGGCGACGGAATCGGTCCCGAAGTATGGCGTGCCGCCCGTCCCGTTCTGGACGCTGCCGTAGCCAAAGCTTACGGCAACGACAATAAACTGCAATGGGTTGAATTGCTGGCCGGTGAAAAAGGCTATGCCGAAACCGGCGAACACCTGCCCAAGGCGACCATGGAAGCATTGGCAGGAGCCGAGCTGGCCATGAAAGGCCCGCTGAACACCCCGGTGGGAGAAGGCTTCCGCAGCCTCAACGTCACCCTGCGCCAGGTCTTTGACCTCTACGCATGTATTCGTCCCATCAAATATTTCAAGGGTATCGAATCGCCTGTCAAGCGCCCCGATCTCGTGGACATGACGGTTTTCCGTGAGAACACCGAAGATGTCTACGCTGGTATCGAATACCAGTCCGGCTCCCCGGAAGCCAAGAAATTAATCGAATTCCTGGTTGATGAAATGGGTGCCAACATCCATGAGACCGCGGGAGTCGGCATCAAGCCCATCACCCCTGCCGGTTCCAAGCGACTGGTCAAAAAAGCCATTGATTTTGCCATCGAGCACAGTAAGCCTTCTGTCACCTTGGTCCACAAGGGCAACATCATGAAGACCACCGAAGGCGGTTTCCGCGCCTGGGGTTATGAGTTGGCCGAGGAAGAATACAAGGGACAGGTCGTTCGTGAGGGTGAAGGTGAAGACGGTGTCATCATCAAGGACCGTATCGCAGATGCCATGTTCCAGAATGTACTGATGTACCCTGAACAATATTCTGTCATCGCCACCACCAACCTCAATGGCGACTATCTCTCCGATGCGCTGGCTGCACAGGTTGGCGGACTTGGTCTTGCTCCGGGCGTGAACATGGGCGACAACCTCGCCTTTTTCGAGCCGACCCACGGCACGGCTCCCACCATCGCAGGCAAGGATATGGCCAACCCCGGTTCGCTCATCCTTTCCGGCGCCATGATGCTGGAGCACATTGGCTGGCACGAAGCTGCTGCGCTCATCCATGCCGCAGTCGAGACCGCCCTTGCCGAAAAGAAAGTCACCGTGGACCTCGCCGCACAGATCAGCGGCGCCACGCAGGTCGGCTGTCAGGAGTTTGGCGAGCGCGTGCTCAACAACCTCTAGATTGTAACAACATTCCATTTCAACCGGCCTGTCGTCTACGCGATGGGCCGGTTTTTTTGTGTCCCAACACCAACTGGCCTACGCCCTGCTGCAGACTCAGGTTCACCCTGACCTATCTGTCATTTCTCCAACCCTCTAATAACAGGAGATAATCGCTTAGACAGGGACATAAAACACATTTAGCTCTTGCGTAAACGGCCGGTGTTTACTAAGTGTCAACTATGTCTGATTCCAACAAAAAAATACTCATTCTGGGCGTCGGCAACATCCTGTACACCGATGAAGGCTTTGGCGTCCGCATAGCAGAGGAACTTGATCAAAAATATCAGTTCTCCCCCAACGTTGACGTCCTTGACGGCGGCACTCTGGGGACACGGCTGATCGGTCCGATCATGGAATCGGACTACCTGATCATTGTCGACATCGTACTCAACGAAGGCAACCCCGGTGACATTTTCCGTCTGCTTGGGCAGGACCTTGAAAAGGCGTGCGCCTTCAAGAACTCCATGCACCAGACAGACCTTCTTGACACCCTTGCCCAGTGCAGTCTCATGGGGCAGGTGCCGGACGACGTCATCCTGTACGGTATCGAGCCGGTCAACTACAAAGACATGTCCGCGGCTCTGTCTCCCGAACTGGAAGCAAAAATGCCCGAGATGATGGACATCGTATTGAAGGAAGTGGAAAAAGCCGGCGGCTCCTACACCCTTCGCTCTGCAACGAACCCTGCCACGGAGAAAATTTATGTGCCTCGCGATTCCAGCCGAAATACTTGAGATTAACGACGGTGTAGCCACCTGCAAAGTAGGAGAAGGCGACACGACTGTTCAGGCTTCAATCATGCTTCTGGATGAAGAAATCACCATCGGTGATTACATCATCATTCACGCCGGTTTCGCCCTGCGCAAACTGGACCCGAAAGAAGCACAGGAGACATTGAAGATATTACGCGACATGGTCGAGCTGATGGGTGGCGAAGGCTACCGGCACGACATGCTCTAATCAATATACCGCAAATAACATATGGCCCGGCGTGTTCAACACGCCGGGCCTTTTACTTTTATTACAGTCCATTTTAATGCGGCGTCGTGCGCGAAAAAATATTGATGATTGCAACTCCCGCCACGATCAGTCCCATACCGATCATCGCCGGTACATCCAGTGTCTGCTTGTAAAGCACCACGCCGGTCAGCGCGATCAGCACAATGCCCAGCCCTGCCCAGATGGCATAGGCTATTCCCATGGGGATGGTCCGAAGAACCAGCGAAAGGAAGTAGAAGGCCACGCCATACCCGACCACGACAACAATGCTCGGTATGGGTTTCGTGAACCCTTCACTTGCCTGCATGGCCGTTGTGCCGACCACTTCTGCAACAATGGCGATAGCGAGATACACGTATCCCATATCCCCCCTCCGATTTATATTGGAAATCTATTGAATGCGCGCTTTCTTGCCCGGCATGAAAGACGAGCGCAGAAAGCTTGGGCGCAAAAAGGCGAACGGGTTACGCATGACCAGATCAGGAAGAATGTGATACCAGCGGTAACCCAGTTTGGAAAAGTACTGCCGAGCCGTATCACCATGTCCAACTTCTTCCGCCGCAAAAATGGCGGCATCACGTTGGCATCGGGATCGAGCAAGGGGTTCCAATATTCGTTCGCTGTAGCCGAACTTAAGGAACATGGCTTTGATCCGCTTGTATTCTCGGTGACGCGAAACAGCATCCGCCATGGCAAAAAACGTCACCACCAGCCAGCCGCCGCCCCAACAGGCGAAAACCACGGCCTGCGGCACGTCGCCGCCAGACCATTCGAGCAAGCCGACTGTCTTGAGTGTCAACGCAATAAGCAAAGACGCTCCACCTGTCATGTATGGCCAGGGAGCGGCGCGCATAAAGCGAAAGGAACGCCTAATCCGAGAAAAAAGCATGACCCAACCTAGCCAAGGCTTATTTGTTGGTCAATCGTTTTAGCTTTTTTCGGGCAGAGCCAGGGCCAATCCTAGGGCGACAAAGACCGAGCCAGCCACCTTCTTCAAGCGCTTCTCGATGGTTGGATTGGTTTTCAAACGGTTGCCGATCGCACCTGAGAACAATGCTAAGGCAACGAAAACCGGATAGCTGACAAACATGAACACCAGACCAAGAATCCCAATCTGTGTCGCGACATTGCCCTTCGATGCATCCACGAACTGTGGCAAAAAGGCCAGAAAAAACAGTGCAACTTTCGGATTCAGCACATTACACAGCACGGTTTGGCGCATGATGGTCATCGGTTGCAGGCACTGCGCATCTTTACCAATCATCGATTCCGATCGGCTGCGCCATGTCTGGATGCCCAAATATATAAGGTAGGCCGCGCCCGCCAGTTTGATTCCCTGATACGCCATGGCAGACGTGCGGAGGATGGCTGACAGGCCAAAGGCTGCGAACGCCGTATGAAAGAGGATGCCGAAATTGAATCCGAATGCCGCGTACAGCGCGGCTTTACGGCCCTGGGTTATGCCTCGTGTCAGTGTATAGACGATGTCCGGTCCCGGTGTGATTGCCAGGACAAAGGACGCAGAAACAAACAGCAGCAGTTGGGTGGAATCGATCATCTAACTCTCCTCTTCTGCTGACGGTTCTATTCCTCGCTCGGTTCATGGTCAAGGTTCCTTATTATTTTGGCGGCCAATTTTTGGGGTAAATCAGATTAGGAGCCGCCTTCGGCGGAATGGTCGGATGATTTCGCCTCCGGCGGGCAAGGACTACCGCCCTTGCATCCCATTTGCCCTTCGGGACCAAGTTTCAAAGGACACCAGGAAAAATGCTCCGAAGTAATTTTTCTTCATCAACAGACACCTCGCCAACGGCGACAACGGGTTTCCAAAGGGGCTCGCCCTTTGGCCGCCGGAGGCGAAGTCACCTGTCAAATCGCCGCAAAGCGGCAGTCATATTCTGATTTCGATTTCAACAGAGAAGACAGAAGACCGCCTTCGGCAGAATAGTCAGATGATTTCGCCTCCGGCGGGCAAGGACTACCGCCCTTGCATCCCATTCGCCCTTCGGGATTGAGTTTCAAAGGGCATCACGAAAGATGCACCGAAGTGACTTTTCTCCATCAACAGACACCTCGCCAACGGCGACAACAGGTTTCCAAAGGGGCTCGCCCTTTGGCCGCCGGAGGCGAAGTCACCTGACAAATCGCCGCAACGCGGCAGTCATATTCTGATTTCGATTTCAGCAGAGAAGACAGAAGACCGCCTTCGGCGGAATGGTCGGATGATTTCGCCTCCGGCGGGCAAGGACTACCGCCCTTGCATCCCATTTGCCCTTCAGGACTGAGGTTTAAAGGGCATCGCAAAAGATACACCGAAGTGACTTTTCTTAATCAACAGACACCTCGCCAACGGCGACAACGGGATTCCAAAGGGACTCGCCCTTTGGCCGCCGGAGGCGAAGTCACCTGTCAATTCGCCGCAACGCGGCTGTCATATTCTGATTTAATTCACTGCATGAAAAACAAAAAAAGAGGCCCGAATAATCGGGCCTCTTGATATGCGATCTATGAACAAGATCTAGAGGATCTTGAACTTCTTGACGTTACCGGTCTTGTTATCGATGACGTGTACACCACAGGCGATACAGGGGTCATAGGAGTGAACGGTACGCAGGATTTCGACCGGACGTTCCGGGTCGACGATCGGGGTGTTGTCGAGCAGAGCCTCTTCCAGCGGGCCGGGGAGGTCGTTGTCACAACGGGGACCGATATTCCAGGTGGACGGAACCACGAGCTGGAAGTTGTCGATCTTGGAATCCTTGATGTCGATCCAGTGGCTCAGGCCGCCGCGAGGAGCGTTGACGAAACCAACACCCTTTGCTTCGGAAGGCATGTCCCAATCTTTGCAGATGTCCATGTCGCCCTTGGCCACGTTTTCTTTCAGATCGTTGACCCACTCTTCAGTCTTGAGAGTGGTGATCAGGCATTCGATACCACGAGCGCCGGTACGACCCAGGGTGGAGAACAGGGCATCGGGTCCGACACCGAGGTGTCCGAGCACGAAGTCCACGTATTTCTTGAAGTCGGGATGACCCTGAGCGTAGTTGACCAGACAGGTTGCCAGCGGGCCGACTTCGACGGACTTGCCATCGTAGCGGGGTGCTTTCATCCAGGAGTACTTGGTCTTGTCGTCCAGGCTTGTGTACATGGGATCCGTTACACCGGAATAGGGGTGCTTCGGAGAATCGTCCTTGTACCAGGAGTGCTTGACATGCTCTTCGATGTGATCCGAGTTGAAGTCCATTACGTTGCCGAGGTCACGGTTGTAGATGACACCGGGCTTGACGTAGCGGGAGTTCAGATCGGCTTCGCCACCCGGAACCGGGAATTCGCCGAAGCTCATGAAGTTGGTGGTACCACCGATGGATGCCCAGTCTTTGTAGAAACCGGCAACAGCCAGGAGGTCCGGGATGTAGCAATCCAGAACGAAGTCCTTGATCTCGGAGTAGAGAGCCAGGAAATCGTTGATGTACTTGTCGGTGAGGCCTTCGTAACAGGTCACGCCGCCCATGACGGTGAACTGGGTGTGCGGGTTCTTGGCACCCCAGACAGCCATGGCGCGAGCAGCTTTGACCTGCATGTGCAGGGCCTTCAGGTAGTGGTCGGTAGCCAACAGGTTGACTTCGGGGGGCAGGACGTAAGCGTCGTGGCCGCCCAGGAAGTAAGCGTTGGTGAAGATACCGAGACGACCGGAGTCGACGATACCTTTAACAGTGTCCTTGGTCTTCTGAAGGTCTGCCTTGGAGGAGACAATCTTCGGATCCTGACGGACGGTTTTGGAAACGGCCTGAGCCAGTTCAGCGGCCTTGTCCACATCGGCGCTCAAACAAGCGGCGACATCAACGAAGTCCAGAGCATGCAGGTGATAGAAGTGCACCAGATGGTCATGCATGAACTGAGAAGCCAGCACCAAGTTACGGATGATGGTGGCGTTGTGAGGCAGTTCTTTATCGACGCCGACAGCGTTGTCGACGCAACGGACGGAAGCGAGCGCGTGTACGTAAGTACAAACACCGCATGAACGCTGGGTAAAGTGCTGAGCATCGCGGGGATCGCGGCCCTGCAGGATGATCTCCAGACCACGGAAGAGCTGGGAGCTGCTGCGTACATCGACGATTTTTCCATCATCGACAACGGCTTCCACGCGAAGGTGGCCTTCAATCCTGGTTACCGGATCAACGACTACGTCGTGTTTCCCGTGAGCCATCGCGGGACCGGATTTTGCGCAACCGGACATAGTATATCCTCCTTAGAATGAATTCTGATTTGCGTCTGCGTTAAAACTGTACGACCAGCGACTAGAAGTCGGTCAGGTCGGCGTACAGGTACTTTTCACCATCCCAGTCAGCGCCATCCCAGAAATCGGGCTGCGAGCAACCGATGCAGGGGTGACCAGCCTGAACGGGCCAGTTGTACTGGTTGAACTTCACGGTCGGACAATTGTTGAATGTCTCAGGACCGCGGCAACCGAGTTTACGCAGACACCAGCCCTTGCGAGCTTCTTCGGAACCAAAGGAAGGAGCGAACTCGTCCATGTCGAAGAACTCCTGCCTCGGGCAGTGATCGTGTACGGTTTCGCCGTAGAAAAGCACGGGACGACCGACATCGTCGAGAGGCGGGACACCCTTGGTCACGTAATGCACGATGGTGCCGACCAGGGAGAACGGGTTCGGGGGACAACCGGGTACGTTGACAATGGGCTTGCCGGGATAGAGTTCCCAGACACCCTTTGTCTCGGTCGGGTTCGGTGCGGCTTTTTGGACGCCACCGTAAGAAGCGCAGGTACCATAAGTGATGGTTGCATTGGCTTTCTCAACGACCTTGGTGGTGTTTTCCAACATGGTGTGACCACCGACTTTACCGTGTGCGCCGGGCTCATTGGCAGTACCGGCAGCAGCAGTGGGAACGCCACCTTCGATGACGGCGACGTAGTTGCCGTTGGCAACGGTATCCCACAGGGCCTTTTCTGCAGCGTGACCTGCGGCGGCCATGATGGTCTCGTGGTAGTTGAGAGAGATATAATCCAGAATGAGAGCGTCGATATAAGGTTCGACAGTTCTCAGAATAGATTCTGAACAACCAGTACATTCAGCGTTGTGCAGCCAGACTACGTCGGGCCTGTTATCGCTGGTGAGGGCTTCGGCGACTTTCGGAGCGAAAGCCGGCCCCATGCCCATCACTGCGGCCACGGTTCCGCAGAACTTCATGAAATCACGACGAGTGACGCCGCGTTTTTCCAGCCGTTCCACGGCTCCGTCCCTGCCATGACCTACGGAAAATTTCATAGAACACCTCCGTAATAAAATGAGTCTGTTATGAAGTGGAGAACACCGTTATTCTCAATCATAACCGTCGGGCACACGCCCGAACTCGGACCTAACCATCTTCAGTGTTACACTTACGACAAGAGTGACACTTTTGACATCCTTTTTCCCGAGTTCGTGCTATAACCCCCCGGAAAAATTTATTAACAATCTCGTATCGCGCTTTACAAACAAAATCAATAGGCAACCCAAAAAAACTTTCAAACGTCCCGGCACGCTACATGCTATCTCCCTCCTGTTTGTGCGTGATTTATAATCGATTGGTTGATCAACTTTTTTCCAACAAAAGTTAAAAAAAGTCCGGTAATTAGGGTGTTGGGAGCAATTTTAGCCCAGAAAAAACAGGCAAAGTCATCTCGGGTAACTCGTATCAACCTGCAACAAATCATTCGTGAGATTTCACACTAGTTTTTTTAACCCGCCTACCCGGCACTTTTCTATTCTGGTTGACAGGCTGAAACCAGCCCCTGATACTCTCGGTGGACACCCCATTCTGCACAGGAGGCAATCATGAGCGTCATCGTCGATTTTTCCATTTTTCCCATGGACAAGGGAACGCAAAGCCTGAGTCCGTATGTTGCTCGCGCCGTGAAAATCGTTCGCGACTCGGGACTTCCCTACCAGCTCGGCCCTATGGGGACGGCTGTCGAAGGCGAGTGGGATGAAGTCATGCAGGTCATCGACAAGTGCTACAAGGAACTTGAACCTGACAGTGAACGTATTTATATGAATATCAAGGTGGATAGCCGCCGTGACAGAACAGACGGTCTGAAGAGCAAAACCGCCAGCGTCACTGAGAAAATCTCAAAACCATAACAGCCAAAGAAGCCCCTTCACCGCAAGAGGAATAAGACAAAACAAAGAAAGGGCGATGACAGGTCATCGCCCTTTTTAAAGTGTACGGGATACTAAAAGGCTGTTGTAAAGATGGGAACCTTGTTAACTCTCGTCAATCGCCACCAGCTCAATTGCTCCCCAGGCTGCTATCTTGCTGTCAAACTGAACGAACACGCCATCCAGCCCGAATTCACGCAATTCCTTGGCCTTTTTCAGCACACGATCAATATCTGCTTCGCCTTGAAGCATATTGCATAACGCAGTGGCTGCGGCGTCCGCCAGCCGGGCATCCGAAGAACGAACAGCCACGAGATCACCCGTCCCGAGGCTCAGCGAATGGCCGATGACTCCACTTGACGCACACACGGCAACGGGGAATGACGCCTCTTCGATTTTCAGACCGACCAAAGCGCCGGAGTCCGGTTCGGCCAGCAATGCCACCACCCGCTCTCGCGTCGAGTGCAAGTAGGTATCACCACCGTTTTCGACGAGGATATTCGGGCTTTCAGTAACAAATCGATCACCTACAGCCTGGGCCACAGCTCCAGCCACAGCCGCCATGGGACCCACGTTGCACACCGCCGCCGCACGGGCCATGGCCCGCACTATTTCCGGTGCTGAGTCAGGTACATCCACAGGCACGAGACTCTCGGCAAAGTCCGGATGGAACATGATCCAGTTCTTGATCTCACCGCGTACCCGGGAAACATAGTCGGCTATCTCTACCTGCAGTTCCTTTTCAGCAACAATCAGTAGATCGGTCTGTTCAACGCCGACCTGAAAGCGATACTCCCCGCTTTGCGGTGCAACAGCAGCACGATACGCTCTATCTGTGGAAAGATATTTTTCCTTCACTGGCGGGGACTCCGAGAGGTTTTTCCCTGTTCCGAACATTTTAGGAACAGGGTTAGGAACACATTATCCACAGGCTTAGAAACCGCCGTCCTCATTGATGAGCACAACCTTGATTCTTCCTTTGGGGAAGGACTTCTCCGTCACAGTCCAGACATTGCAGATTCGCTGCGGGGAATCACAATCCATACAGTACCCGGTCTTGACGCAAGGGGTTTTCATATCCAATCGCATGGTGTTGACCGGAGCGACATATTCCTTAATGCGTTCCATGGCGCGATTCAGATCGGGAACCAGTTTGTTGCGGGTCAGATAAATAATGACATTTTTGGGGCCAAACGTAATGGCGCCGGTCCGATTGCCGAACATGTCGAGATTGACGAGATGCCCTTCTTCGGTGACAGCATTGGTACCGGTCAGAAAACAATCAACCAGCAACGCCTGACGACGCAGTTCATATTTTTCTTCGTTCGTCTTGCTCTTGTCCCAGGTATCAATAACGTCATACTCTCCACAGTCGCGGAGATGTTGATACAGGCCGGTATCTGCCAACGTAACGGAGCCACCCCAGGACAGGGATTTGGGCTGAATCTCAGGCATAATCTCTTCAAGGGTGATCTCCTTGGCGTGGTCGGATGAATCGGCCATGTAGACATCAAATCCGTTTTTCACCAACCGCTCTTTCAGTTGCTGCAGATTCAGACTCCAGAAATTGTCGATGGGCTTGTCCATGTCTCTCTCCATTATTATAGTATTGAAGCGCCAGACAGATTCCGTCTGACTCAAATTGATTTTTTACTCGCCTTCCGCCGGGAAAACCTGTAGCAAAAATCCGGACGGGCCGAAAGGCACCCTGCCCCGGCTTTTCCATGTTTTTACCATAAATTTGGCCTTGACGAGCGGAAGGGTCCCGGTTATATGCTTCCGTTCACCGCAGCTTTTTTAAAGCGAAAATCTACTCTCAGGAGATAATCGATATGAAACGTACTTACCAGCCCAGCAAATGCCGTCGTAAAAGAACCCACGGTTTCCTGGTGCGTTCCCGCACCAAAAACGGTCGCGCGGTGCTCCGCCGCCGTCGCGCCAAAGGGCGTAAAAGATTAGCCGTCTAGCTTGGAACAAGGAGCGTCGGCTGCTCAAAAGTCCCCAGTTCACGGTATGTTATGAACGGGGCAGGAAGCATTTCACCAGAAATTTCATCCTGTTCGTCAAAAACAGAGACACAGGCCAGGGCGGACTCCGCCTTGGCCTTACCGTGAGTAAAAAGATGGGGAACGCAGTCGCCCGCAACAGGATTAAAAGGGTGGTGCGCGAGTACTTCCGGCTGCATCAATACGACTTTGAATTGCCTCTGGATATCGTAGTCGTTCCGAAACGGAACCTTGAGGCCAAGCAGTTGACACTCGCCCTAGCCAAAGAAGAGTTCACCCCGCTACTCACCCGTATTCGTACGGAAGCGGCGTCCTCTTAGAAGAGAGGATAATGATGCGCTCTATTCCCTTGGCGCTCATTTGGTTTTATCAAAAAATCATCTCTCCCTTATTGCCTCCGGCATGTAGGTTCGTACCGTCGTGTTCTGAATACGGCAGGCAGGCCTATATCCGCCATGGCTTTCTCAAGGGGACATTACTCACATCCTGGCGTCTCCTCCGTTGCCAACCTTTTTGCCGCGGGGGATACGACCCCGTTCCGGCCATTTGGCCAGACCCTAAATTAATAGCGAGAATCATCCCATGGACAAGCAGGAGAAAATCCGCCTAGTCATTGCTTTGGCCCTGAGCGCAGTCGTCATTTTCGGCTGGCAGTACATTATGGGCCCGTCGCCCGAAGAAAAGGCTGAAATGGCCCGCATTGCGGCCGAAGCCGAACAACAGACCGCAGCTCTCAAGCAGGAGCCCACCCAAGCCGCAACCAACGTTGCTCCGGCTACCGATTTTGTTCCCACTGAAGGTGTCACTGTTCACGTTGACACTCCGCTTTACACCGCTGTTTTCAATTCCCAGGGCGGTATTCTCGAAAAATTTATCCTGAAGCATCACAAGGAAACCATTGAGGCTGATTCCGCCAATATTGACCTTGTTGGTGAAAAAGCTTTCGCCAAAGGCCCTCTCGGTCTTTTCCTCTCCCGTGGTGGCAACGATCAGGTGCACACCTGGCTGCACGGACAGTGGTCCTTTGATGGCGAAGACATCGTGCTGACCGAACAGGGGTCCGCACGGACCCTGACCTTCACAGGCGAAGTCCACGGTTTCCGCATTCAGCGCGTCCTGACTTTCTACGCTGACACTTACCAGATTCAGGAAAACACCACGGTCACCAACCTCAACGAGACTGGCGTGGAAGGCGGCATCGCTTACACGGCTGCCACCAAGTCCATGTCCGCAGAGGACAATCGCTACAACCCGACCAAAGTCGTTTACATGACTGCTGACACTCGGGAAGAGATGGAAGACCGCGAAGACCTGGAACAGGAAGGCATGACCGGCACCGGTGCACTCAAATGGGGTGTCATCGAGTCCAACTACTTCATGTTCGCCATTGTTCCGGCCAATGCGGAATCCACTTTCTCCGCAGGCTATCAGGACAACGTCTTCCGTATGGCCGTCAACGAAGAAGCGACCTTCATGCCCAATGTCGCCAAGACATTCCAGGCTTCCTACTTCGTCGGTCCCACCGATCGTGAAATGCTGAAGACCATGCCCAACCAGCTCGAAGACGCTGTCAACTTCGGTTGGTTCGACTTCCTGGCAAAGCCCATGCTCATCGCCATGGACTTCTTTTATGATTACGTAGGCAACTACGGTATCGCGATCATCTTGCTGACCATCGTCATCAAGCTGATTTTCTGGCCGCTTTCTCAGAAGAGCTACGAATCCATGGAGCACATGAAGAAACTGCAGCCCATGGTAGCCAAGCTTCGCGAGAAGTATGGCGACGACAAGCAGCGCCTGAATCAGGAAACCATGGCCCTGTACAAAACATATAAAGTGAACCCCATGGGCGGTTGTTTGCCCATGCTGGTGCAGATTCCGGTCTTCTTCGGTCTCTACAAGGCTCTGCTCGGCGCCGTTGAACTGCGTCACGCCCCCTTCATCGAGTACCTGCCTTTCACCGATCTGCCCTGGCTGGCTGACCTTTCCGCCAAGGACCCGTACTACATCACCCCCATCATCATGGGCGCATCCATGTTCCTGCAGCAGAAGATGACCCCGAGTGCCGGTGACCCGACCCAGCAGAAGATCATGCTCTTCATGCCGCTGATCTTTACATTCATGTTCCTGCAGTTCCCCGCAGGCCTGGTCATCTACTGGTTGCTCAACAACCTTCTCTCCATCGGGCAGCAGCTCATGATCGCTCGCAAAAACAAGGCCGCAGCCTAGAACGATTAACGCCTCCGGAGGGCCTTTACACTCCGGCATGACGAGGAAACTACAATGAGTGACTTCAAAGAATTCCAGGGAAAGGACCTGGACGAAGCCATAGAAAGTGCATGTGATTACTTTAATCTGACACGTGACCGCCTTGAGATTGATATCCTGGCTGGTGGATCCTCCGGTATTTTTGGCATCATGGGTGTCAAAAAGGCCAAGGTTCAGGCCCGGCCGCGTGTTCAGGTAAATGCATCCGACATTCTCAATGGTGAAGAAAAATCCAAGGCGCCCAAAAAGAGCCCTAAGCCCAAGCGGCAGCCGAAAAAGCAAAGTGAGCCAGTGGAAACTGGCAATGTGAAAGAACCTGAAGTCGACTACGAAGAACTCGACCAGAAGGTGAACGGCAATGTGGTTGAACCCGAAGTCGATTTCGAGGCTCTTGATGAGGCTATCAATGGCAACGTTGATCCCGAGTTGCTCGAAAAGCGCAAGAAGAACCAACGCGGACGCAAGGCTCCTGCCAAGAAGCCTCGTGAAAACCGGGATAATCGCGACAATCGCAACAAACGCGACAAGGCTCCTCGTGAGCGCAAGCCGCGTCAGGAACAACCACGCAAGGAACCGCGTCGAGAACAGCCTCGTGAGGAACGTCCTCGTGCCAACATGGCCGACTTCGACCCGCAGGTACTGACCGATGTGACCACCGAGGTCATGAACCAGTTGCTCATGCCCATCGTTGGCGAGACCAAGCTGGAAGTGACCATCGAGACCGATCGCGTGAAAGTCTTCATTGATGATGAAGAAAATTCCGGTCTGATCATCGGTCGCGAAGGCCAGACGCTCTCTTCCCTGCAGTATCTGGTCAATCGACTGGTTTCCCGCCGCATGGAAGCATCTGTCCGCATTCAGGTAGATACCGGTGATTACCGTGAGCGTCAGGATGAAAAGCTGCGCCAGATAGCCCTGCACCTCGCAGAAAAGGCTGACGATCTGGGACGCACCCAGTCCACCAAGCCGCTCTCTTCCTATCATCGCCGGGTCGTTCACCTCGCGTTGCAGGAAAATGAGACCGTGTTTACCCGATCCAAGGGCGAAGGTCCCATGAAGCGGGTGCTCATCGTCCCGAAGAGCAGAAAAAACGACCGCCGTCGTTAACGCTGATATAATGAAACAAGGCCGAGGGACATTTCCTCGGCCTTGTTTTTTATCCAGTAACGTCCCTCATCAACAGCAGGACTTCCACCTGTCTTCTCCCTTTTTCTCCACACGGAAACTTTGCCTTTCCGCCAGCCTTGGAGTATGAGCACCTCATGCTTGATCCATCACGAGCCAAAGACACCATTGCAGCTATTGCAACGCCTCCAGGGGATGGTGGTGTCGGCATTATTCGCATAAGCGGACCGTTAAGCCGGGAAATCGCTGCATCACTTTTCGATGCTGCCAGCCCCAGCTTTACCGATTTTCAACCCTACAGGCTCCACTATGGGCTGATGCATGATCGTAACGGGCAACGCCTGGACGATGTGCTTACAGCCTATATGCCCGCGCCCAACTCCTATACCGGGGAAGATGTCATCGAGATCAACTGCCATGGCGGCAGGGCCATCCTCGGAGCTGTACTGGAAGAGATTCTTTCCAAGGGCGCTCGTCTGGCCGAACGCGGTGAATTCACCTATCGCGCTTTCATGAATGGCCGGATGGACCTGTCTCAGGCCGAAGCCGTTGCCGAAATGATCCATGCTCCGACCAAGGCAGCAATGCATCTGGCCCAGGTCAAGATGTCCGGCTTGCTTGGCGAGAAGATCAAGGAACTCAAACTTCGGCTCGAACACCTGCGTGCTCAGTTGGTTATCGCGGTAGACTTCCCAGAAGACGAGTTGGAGTGTCTGTCCCCTGAAGAACTGGTGACCGTATCCAGCGATGTCCGAAGTGAAATTGAGACCATGCTGAGCGCCATGGATCGCACCCGGGCGTGGCGAGAAGGCGCACTGGTTGTGCTTGCCGGACGTGTCAATGCCGGTAAATCGAGCCTCATGAACAGCCTGCTTGGACGCAATCGGGCCATTGTTACGGATCAACCCGGCACCACTCGCGACTACCTTGAAGAATCCGTCAATCTGGACGGGCTGACAATCCGACTGACAGATACGGCCGGTATCCGCGAAACTGACGATGCCATTGAAGCTGCCGGTCTTGAGATGGGTCGTGAACTCATGGAACAGGCCGATCTCATACTTTTCATCACCGATGCCTCGGCTCCGGTGGATGACGAGGTGCTCGATGCAGTCCGGTCTCTCGACAAAGCAAAGACGCTCGTTGTCCTCAACAAAGCGGACCTCCCCGGTTTCGATTTGACCAATGGAGAGCCACTCACCGACCTCGGGGTTGAGGCACAAACGGTCTCGGCCAAGACCGGCACTGGTATCGACACCCTCTGCGACCGGATCCGGGACCGCGTCCTTCAGGGTGCGGGCCAACCTGATCCTGACGAACTGGCACCCAATGCCCGTCAGGCTTCTGTGCTCAACTCCGCCATGCAAGAACTCATGGATCTGGAGGCCGATGCCATGGGCGGCATTCCGTACGACCTGCTTTCCGTACGTCTGGAGACAGCTTGTGACACGCTGGCAGGCATTACCGGTGAAATCACATCCAATGAAATACTCAACTCGATTTTCGATTCATTCTGCATAGGAAAATAGCCGTGGAAGACAAGCAAGAGAAGCCAGAAATCATTGATGTTCAGCATGTAACCTGCGGATTGGTGCCGCTCATGCAAACGCACCTCGAAGGTAGTGACCCTGAAGTAAACGCGCTGCAATTTCGTATTCGACAAGGCATTGAAACCGAGTTGTGGAACTCCTTTGGTACGGGCGGCCAATGGCGTCTTACCGAGATCAAAAAGGATTTATTTCATGATGTGGCGTGCTTTGTGCGTGAAGAAATAAGCGAGCTGGACCCCTTGGGGCTCATGGATTTTTAAATGCACCTCGAACTGGAAGAAGGCGGTATCGAACGCCTGGATGCTATTCGTCCCTTATGGGAGCGACTGAATCGCCTTCATGCAGACGTAACTCCTCACTTTCGGGCAGACTTCAAAGCCTACGAATTTGAGGATCGCAAACAATACCTTGAAAGCAAAAGCACATTGGGTGAAGTGCGTGTCTTCCTGATTACGGATGCGGGGCATGGCATCGGATTTTGTATCGCTTCACTGCGACGCGACCTACATGGCGAAATTGAATCCATTTACATCATGGATGAATACCGGGGCGCCAAACTCGGCGACCGACTCATGCGCGCCGCCCTCACATGGATGGACACCCATGGGGCGCTGACCAAATCGGTCAATGTGGTGTTCGGCAATGAGCAGGCTTTCCCTTTCTATGCCAAGTATGGGTTTTTACCCCGTTCCACCACACTTCTGCAGACCTAGCTCCTTACGCATCCCTCTATCACGCGCAGGGGCAGCTACTCCCCCTGCTTCTCACTCTCACTCACATCCGGTGTCAGGAATCGCAACACGAGGTATCCCATTCCGCCCGCAGCAAGGGAGGCGAAGAGAATCGCGATCTTCGATAGCTCAATGAAATTGGACGTTTCATCGAAAGCCAGATTGGCTATGAAAATGGACATCGTGAAACCGACACCAGCCAGACAACTGGCTCCCCAGAGATGGATGAGCGTGGTTCGATCGGGGAAATCGGCCAATCCCAACTTTTTGACAATCCAGCAGGCACCCGTGACTCCCAGCTGCTTTCCGACGATGAGTCCGAGGAAAATACCCATGGAGACCGGTGTCAGCAGTTCGGTGAACACATTCGCCTGAAAGGTCACGCCCGCATTGGCCAGAGCAAAAATGGGCATGATGAAAAAAGCGACCCACGGATGCAGGGTGTGTTCAATATTTTGTAGAGGAGTAGTGGCGTCGTGATACGCGTGCTCAATCGAATGCAGTGCGATCTGCTGCTCCTTGTTCGTCAAAACACTTTTCCCCGGCGTAATGGCCAACTCGAATATTTCCGCTGCGTTTCGGAGTTCTTCCACAAAAGACGAACAATTCATGCGAGTTCCAGCAGGAATCGTTAACGCGGCAAGAACACCGGCGATGGTCGCGTGGATGCCTGATTTCAAAAATGCGAACCAGACAATGACACCCAGCAGCAGATACGGAATGGAACTGCGAATATCCCACCTGAAATTGAGCACGGCCATGGCACAAAGAACTGCAACTCCAATCCCCAGAGCCACAAGATCAAGTGAAGCAGTATAAAAAATGGCGATAACGAGAATGGCGCCGATATCATCAACGATGGCAACGGCAGTAAGGAAAATTTTCAGCCCGATGGGAACACGGTTCCCGAGCATGGACATGATCCCGAGGGCAAAGGCGATGTCGGTAGCCATGGGAATGCCCCATCCAGCCAGAGAAGCTTCCCCGCTATTGAGACCGAAGAAGATCAGGGCAGGAACGACCATGCCACCCACGGCAGCCGCTACCGGCATGATGGTCTGACTGGGGGTGGACAGTCCACCTACCAGCAGTTCTCGTTTGATTTCCAGGCCTACCACGAAAAAAAAGATGGCCATAAGACCATCATTAATCCACAGAATCGCCTCTTTGGAGAGCACCCAGTCACCAATACCAACGGTAAGCTTGGTCTGCCATACCGCATCATAGGTATGTGCCCACGGAGAATTGGCCCAGATCAATGCCGCCAACGTACACGCCAGAAGCGCGATACCACCCGACGCTTCCATCTTGAAAAACGCGTCGAAGGATTTCAGCAGGTATTTGACTGGTAAAGGCCGCTGTTCTTTGCCTCCGTTCATCATGACACTCCTATGAGTTTTATATTGGAAAACTATACCACTTTTTCAATTCAGAGCAACCCGCACGCAGGCAAAGGCCTGTAAGGGAGAGGCTGTATGCTAATAAGCTGATTGTTCTAAAGAACAATCAACAAAGTCCCCTCCTGCACAAACGCAGGAAAGGGCCTTTGAAAACAAGTGGTTATTTATGATATACTGAATCATTGACGGCAATGAAGCCGCTTTGCTTCTACCCGGCAGCCCGAGCCGCTACCTTGGCGGCCTCTTCGCCTTTCCCCTGAGCTTCCAGTGCTTCCACAAGAACATCCCAATAGGCATCTTTGCTCGGGGACAGGGCTGAGGATTGGCGAGCCAAGACCTCCGCAATTTGCGGATCTTCTCCCTGATCGAGATAGAGCTTCGCCAGCATGTGCATAGCCTGATGATCGTTGTGATCGGCATTCAGGGCGAGGTGCAGATATTCGCGCGTACCTTCGATGTCGCCTTTTTTGTAAGCGACTCTGGCCAGAGGGCGGAGCACCATGCGCTCGCCACCATCCTGCTCGGCGGCCCGCAAGTACAGTTCCATGGCTTCATCAAGCCGCCCGCCGTTCTCCTCCAGCGTTCCAAGACGCATGAGCGAGTAGACGTGTTCCGGCTCGACCTCCAGGCATAGCCTGTAGGCTTCTTCCGCTTTCTGCAGGTTGTTCAGTCGGTGATTGGCCCACCCCAGATTGTAGAGGGCGAGGATGTCGCTTTGGTCATAGGTGATGACCTCTTCGAAATATTGTCGCGCTTCCTCATATTTACCAAGCTGCGCATAGCAGATGCCCAGTGAGTTGCGTGCCAGCAAGTTTTTCTCGTCATCGACCAGGGCCAGCTTGAATTCTTCGATGGCGCCGTACACATCGCCATCCATGAACCGCCGGTCAGCGGAAAGATTCAATGAAATGGAATCAAAAACCGCGACTTTGGGATCAGGCAGCAGCACGGCGTGCTCCAGAGCTTTCCGACAGTTGTCGAGGATGTCGGCCCGATCGAAATTAAGGAACGGGTAACAGGAGGAACCAACTGCCACCTTCACGCCGTATGTTTCGCGCACCCGTTTTTCAATTTCAAGTGAGCGCTCCATCAACACTTCCCGGTCCACGTCTTCCTGGAAGAATATCATGCCGTTCAGGCCGAAACGACCACCGAAAGCCGTATCACCGACAACGCCACGGGCCAGTGCGCCGACATCGGCAATGAGCCGATCCATGGCCTCCTGATACCCGTCATCGGATTCAGCGGGCTGGTCCAGCACCCGGATAAGGGAAAGACCGAAGGACTCTGGTGTCAGCCGTGCCGTGGAAAAATTGGATATGAAATCACTGTAATTATATAAATTTGTTGCGGCGTCCTTGCGCACCTTGTCACCCTTGGATGCGGTAGCGTCGGAGAAGAGGGAGTTCTCGCCGGAGACAATGGTCAGGCGATCACCGGGATCAATGTTTGTGCTGACATCGCCTAGAGAAAGCACCTCGGCCAGTGCAATTTCGTTCTGCACTTCGACAAGGACCACTTCGCCCTTGTACATGGCCGGATAACGACCCGCGAGGCGTTCATCTGCTGTCAGATGGGCCGAAGCCGCAGCCCCGGATTTCGGTGCTCGCACCAGAAACCGCTGCCCCACCTTGGCACCACAGGTCTCGCCCAGAGAGACAACCATCCTGTTCATGGGCAGCACTTCAATGACGCGTCCGCCCTTGGAAAGAATATCCCCATACCCGAAGACTCGGTTACGTCCCTGATCCTTGGCTACGGCAACACCCTTTCGCGCTTTGCGAACCAACATTCTGGACTGCTCGGACAACGCCCGCCGGAACTGAGCGCCTTCAAGCCCCTGTGGGTAATTCACGAACCCGATGGAACCAGTGATTGTGATGGTGTCGTTGGTTATATCATCCACGAAAGAAAGCTTGCTGATGCCCGAACGGATCACCTCGGACAACTGGAACGTGGCACGGGGCTTCGCATCCGGTACCAGAATGGCGAACTTGTCGTTGGAAAAACGGGCCACCGTCGTATATTTCGGGCAAAGCTTCTGGAGCAGACGCCCCACTTCGGAGAGGATGTCATCGCCGGTCAGGTAGCCGTACTGCTCATTGATCCACTGAAACCCATCCAGATCGAGAAACAGCACCCCCAGCGTGCCGGTGAACGCCATGTCCACTTCCCGACTCTCCACCCCAGTGGCGCAGGTTCCCGTATCAATGCAGCCTTGCACCTGATCAATGGACTTTCCCAATTCATCGAGGAAATAGTCCCGCGAGAACAGGCCGGTCAACGGATCAGTGACCCCTTTCTTGTACAGGGCAATCTTCTCCAGCACGTTGCTGGCCAGGGACATGAGGTATTTAGGTTCAGTTGAAGGCGCCTTGAGCCGAACGCCCTTGGCGATAAAAAAGCATAACATCTCGCCCTGAAAGATCAGGGGCAGGATCAGTTCCTTGTCTTCGGCCCGGTATTCCGGATCAGGAATGTCCTCGTACCGCTCCCGAGGGAAGAAAAGACTGTATGATGAAAATGGCAGAAACTCATTGATACAGTCTTTGATGGTGTGCTCGAAATCGATCAACTCCTGGGGAGTGAACGACAGGTATCCGTCAGCGAAGATGTCATTAATTGTTCGCATAATACGGAAGGGTACAATGGGGTCGTTTTTTTCTCAAACAAAAGTTGCGCATTAAAGAGGATCGGCTCTTTTGATTCCGGCTGTTAACCTGCATTGCATCAAAAAGGATATCGACTATATCAATGTATCCAGATATAGAAATTTTTCTTGACTATTCCCCTTAAGCCTGTCAGCTACTCGGTAACAATACGGAACTATGCAAATACTGACTAATCCAAAAACACTGCAAGCCAAATGCCTTGAGTGGCGGAAAGCGGGCCTGACAATAGGCCTGGTTCCGACCATGGGGTTTTTCCATGAAGGCCACCTCGCACTCATGGAAAAAGCGCGTCCGTTGTGTGACAAACTGATCGTTTCGCTTTTCGTCAATCCGACACAGTTCGGAGAGAATGAAGACCTCGACAAGTACCCGCACGACTTCGACGGCGACAAGGCCAAGGCCCAGTCCATGGGCACGGACCTCTTGTTCGCACCGGCTCCAGGCGACATGTACGACAACGACCACGCCACGTGGATCGATGTCCCCGAGTTGGGAGAGCATCTGTGTGGTGCTGCCAGACCGGGCCATTTCCGGGGCGTGTGTACCGTGGTTACCAAATTGTTCATGCTCTCTCATGCAGACGTGGCCGTCTTCGGCCAGAAGGACTGGCAGCAGCTCGCCATCATCCGGCGCATGGTCAGGGATCTCAACATCCCGATCCGCCTTGTCGGACACGAAATCGTTCGCGAAGCTGACGGCCTGGCCCTGAGCTCGCGCAACGCCTACCTGACGGAATCCGAACGGGCTGCGGCCCCGGCCATCCGGCAGGGACTGCTCAAGATCGCCGAGTCCGTTACCAACGGAGAACGGGACGCGGAGACCATCAAGGAACTTCTGCGCCGCGAATATACTACCAACCTGCCCGATGGGCGGGTAGATTACATTGAGGTTGTCGATCCCGACGCCATTACGCCGGTATCCGAGGCAACCAGAACGGTATTGGTTGCTGTGGCCGTCCATCTGGGCAAGGCCCGGCTGATAGATAACATTCTGATAGAGGTGTAAACCATTGGCTCAACGCTGTTTTTTAAGCGCCAAGATTCACGGCGTCACCATAACCTGCGCTAACCTGGAATACCGTGGCAGCCTTTCCATCGACACCAAGTTGATGAAAGAAGTTGGCATCCTGCCGTACGAGCAGGTGGACGTATACAACCTGGACAACGGAGAACGTTTGACCACTTATGCCATTCCCGGTGCTCCCGGCGAGATTTGTCTCAACGGAGCTGCCGCACACAAGGGCAAAGTGGGCGAACGCGTCATCATCGCTACCTACATGTGGCTGGATGAAACCGAGGCCAAGACCCGAAAACCCCGCGTTATCGTTGCTGGCAAAGACAACACGGTCGACGAAATCCTTGAGTGCGACCTCAATCCCGATTTCTAGACGATCATTTTATAGCAGTATCCTGAAGGAGGACTCTGATGCAGATTGAAGGTAAATACCTGTTCACTTCCGAATCCGTGACTGAAGGTCACCCCGACAAAGTCGCTGACCAGATTTCCGATGCCATCCTGGATGCCATCATTGGTCAGGACCCCATGGCTCGCGTAGCTTGCGAAACCCTGGTCACCACCGGCATGGCTTTCATCGCCGGCGAAATCTCCACTTCCGCCTACGCTGATTTCCCCGAAATCGTCCGCGACACCATCAAATCCATCGGCTACAACTCTGCCGACAACATGGGCTTTGACTGGGAAACCTGCGCTGTTATTTCCTCCATCGACAAGCAGTCCCCGGATATCGCACAGGGTGTCGATCGCCAGAAGCCCGAAGAACAGGGCGCAGGCGACCAGGGCATGATGTTCGGTTTCGCGACCAACGAAACCCCGACCCTGATGCCCACCCCAATCTACTACGCTCACAAACTTTCCAAACGTCTCACCGATGTCCGTAAGGAAGGCGTTCTCGACTACCTGCGTCCTGATGGAAAGACCCAGGTCTGTGTCCAGTTCGACAACGGCAAGCCCGTTCGCATCGACAACGTGGTTGTTTCCTCCCAGCACGCTGAAGGCGTTGAACTCGCTCAGTTGCAGGAAGACATCCTCCGCGAAGTCGTGCTGAAGACCCTGCCCGAGAATCTGATCGATGAGAATCTCAAATCCTACATCAACCCCACCGGTCGTTTCGTTATCGGCGGCCCTGTCGGCGACTGCGGTCTGACCGGTCGCAAAATCATCAACGACACCTACGGTGGCGCCGGTGCTCACGGCGGTGGCGCATTCTCCGGTAAAGACCCGTCCAAGGTTGACCGCTCCGGCGCATACATGGCCCGCTACGTTGCCAAAAACGTTGTCGCTGCCGGTCTGGCCGAACAGTGCGAAGTACAGATCGCTTACGCCATCGGCGTTGCCGAGCCTGTCTCCGTCGTGGTTTGCTCCCGCGGCACCGGTCAGGTATCCGACGAGCAGCTCACCAAAGCGGTCACCGAAGTATTCGACATGCGTCCTTACTACATCCTTGAGCGCCTGAACCTGCGTCGTCCCATCTTCCAGAAATCCACCAACTACGGCCACTTCGGTCGCGAGTTGCCTGAATTCTCCTGGGAACAGACTGACGCTGTCGACGATCTTCGCACTGCCTGCAAGATCTAGCGCACGCGCACTCTACCTGAACATGACAAGACCCCTGACGGCATGCCGTCAGGGGTTTTCGTTTGTCCGCATTATAGAATGAGATAGGGTATTCACTTATTCGTTTCACATGCTATTCTACAGTATGAGTAGAAATGCCATTCTCATTATAACTGCTGCATGCGCGACACTCCTCATGAGTTTTTCGACCGGCATCTGCGGCCAGTCTCGCCGGATTGTACTGGCGACGCACGACCTGAATCCGTACGGATACTATCATGATTCAGGAAAGTTCGATGGCGATGCAGTTCGCGTGGTTCGATACGCACTGGATAAAATGGGAATATCGCTCAATCTCATTGTGGTTCCGTGGGAGCGTGCCCAACTCATGACCTGGGAAGGTGAAGCCGACGGTTTTTTTGCTGCCTCGAAAAATGAATACCGCGAACGCCATGGAGTCATGTCCGAGATCATCGCCGACCAGAAATGGACATGGTACATGCTCAAAAGCAATCCACTCGATCCAAGCAACGACGATTTCAAAGAGAATGCGCGTGTCACATCATTTATTGGTGCCAATATGCTCAAATGGCTCAAGAACAACGGTTATTTGGTCGCCACGCCTCCTAAAAACACAGAAGCACTCGCAAGAATGCTCCAGTATCAACGGTTTGACGCCGCCCTGGCCAACCATCGAGTCATGGAGAACATCATCCACAAGCACAAACTGCACGGCAAGTTCAAAAGCCGCACGCTTCAGGACAAGCCGCTTGGTGTGTACTTCAACCGGAATTACCTGGCACGCCACCCGGAGTTTCTCGAAGAATTCAACCACTATGTACGTGAATACCGAACGCTCAATCCATAAGTCAGGAACAGGTTTTGTCTTCCTCGCGAGTCATGTCGGCGCACAGGATGATGTGCCGTCCGCTGGCCCGGTGATACACAACATGGGCAATGGTGGTGCACAGATTGCCGGATGCCAATGAAATATATGGCGGCGTGGTGAATTTCTCCAGCCCAGCCTGGATGGGAAGATAGTATTCCTTGAGCGAATGGTCGGCGCCCATGGTGGCCGGTTCATAGAGAAACCGCTTGGATTCCTTGAGCCGCTCAGGGTTGCAGACGGTATCCGTCATCTGCCTGCCCTTCATATCGAGCACATACAGGCACTCCACATTGGGGTACGTGACCATGAATTTGCTCAGGGCATGCCTGATCCCTCGGGACGGCGTGTCAGCCAGAATCTGACACATGGTCAGTACGATCAGATCAAGGCGCGAGAACAGACGTTTTTCCTCGGCTATGCGACGTGTTCTATTCAACCGATGCTGATCGGCCAAGGCATCCACCTTCTCCGACATGCCCGGAACCGCATCCAGCCCCGGCGCAGGTCTGGCAAAATAGAATCCCTGAAACACATCAATGCCGTTCTCCAGCAGACACATGGCTTCGCTGCTTGTTTCGACCCCTTCGGCCACCACAAGCGAGCCTATGCGATTCGACATCTGGGTAAAACTTCGGACGACTTCCAACTTGTGGAAATGACGGTTCACCCCGGAAATCAACGATCGGTCCAACTTGATCACATCCGGTTTGATCAGGGGAATACGATCCAAATTGGAATACCCGGCACCAACGTCATCGAGCGCAATGAGAAAATCCTTTTTCCGGTAGAATCGCACGAACTCCATCAGTGCATCCACATCACTGCAACGGGATTCGATGATCTCGATAATGACATTATTGGGGCTGATGCCACACCGTTCCACCAGTTTCAGGAGATGGTTCGACCCTCTGGTAAGCGAGTTGATGCAGGATGCGTCGATGTTCATGGAAAGCATGACCGTCTTGTCGCGTCGATGCAACGCAGCAAAGGATTCCATGGCCTTGGTTCGGCACACTCGATCCAGTGCAAGACGTGACGCCCCGTCATTGGCCTGCTCGAAAAGCAGGTTTGGCGGGATGATGTCTCCGGTTTCGGGATCAAAGCCCCTGCTCAAAGCCTCCAGCCCGATAACCGCTTTTCGCTTGAGCGAAACCTGAGGCTGAAAATGGGTCAGGATGAGCTTTTTATCTACTATTTCCTGTAGGGTAGGCATACTGGTCAACATAGTCGTAAGTGAGGGTTCCAAGAATAGTTAAATACGTGTTTGAACTTATGATGAAAGTAAGCCGGGGCGGGAAAGCCCGCCCCGGCTGATTATCGATTCGCAATCCGTTTTTTAGAGGATGCCGTCTTCGCCGGTACGGATACGGAGGGCCTTGGCCAGTTCCGTGACGAAGATAACACCATCGCCTTCGGTTCCGGTTTGACCGGCGGTCTGTATCGCTTCGATGGCTTTGGCTTCAAAGTCATCATTGACGCCGATTTCAAGACGAACCTTTTTAAGCAGGTTCACTTCCATCTGAACGCCGCGGTAGGTTTCGGTGAATCCTTTCTGGCGTCCTGAGCCAAGGATGTTGGTGACGGACAGTGAGTAGATCTCCTTGGCATAAAGAGCCTGCTTCACGTCGTTGAGCTTTTCGGGTCTGATGTATGCTATGATAAGCTTCATTTTCTTATTCTCCTTGTGATGTCTGGGGTTCAAATCTTCGCGACTATTCGTTGCTGAAGAGCTGGAAGCCGTTGTAGGACTCGGAGCCGTGTTCGGCTATATCCAGACCCTTGAGTTCCTCTTCCTTGGTGACGCGCAGACCGAACATGGCCTTCACGATGGACATCAGGATATACCCTGCGCCGAACGCCCAGATGAAGAAGACGCCGACACCGATGAGCTGTACGCCGAGCTGGGCGAAGCCGCCGCCGTAGAACAGGCCACCGTCGGTATTGAAGAGACCGCAAGCCAGGGTACCCCAGGCACCGCACACGCCGTGGACAGAAGATGCACCGACCGGATCATCGATCTTCAGCACCTTGTCGATGAATTCGATGGACATGACCACCAGCATACCGGCGATGAGACCGATCACGATGGAACCGGAGGGAGAAACAGTGGCACAACCGGCAGTGATACCGACCAGTCCGGCCAAAGCACCGTTCATGGTCATGGAGATGTCAGGCTTGCCGTAACGGAACCAGGAGATGATCATGGCGCCGAGCACACCGCCACCGGCAGCGAGGGAGGTGTTCATTGCGATGAAACCGATGGTGTTGTCAGCAGTGGTGGTGGAACCGGGGTTGAAGCCGAACCAGCCGAACCAGAGGACGAAGACGCCCAGACCGGCCAGGGGAATGTTGTGGCCGGGGATGGCCTTTGCCTTGCCGTCTTCAGTGTACTTGCCGATACGGGGACCCAGGACCATGGCACCAGCCAGGGCGATCCAGCCACCGACGGAGTGAACAACGGAAGAACCGGCGAAGTCACAGAAACCAAGGCCTTCGAGCCAACCTGCGCCGTCATCGCCGAGCCACAGGGAACCCCATGCCCAGTGACCGGACAACGGGTAGATGACACCGGTCAGGACAATGGATACGATGATGTAGCTGGAAAATTTGGTGCGCTCTGCCATGCCACCGGAAACGATGGTGGCAGCAGTGGCGGCAAATACGGACTGGAAGAACCAGAACGTGTAGGTCCAGGGCAGATCAGCTTCGGCGACACCGCCAAGGGCGAAACCGGAAGTTCCCATGAAGCCACCGGCGTCGAGGCCGAACATGATGGCGAAGCCGAAGAGGAAGAAGCAGATGGATCCGACAGAGAAATCCAGGAAGTTCTTCATCATGATGTTACCGGCGGATTTCGCGCGGGTGAAACCTGCTTCGACACAACCGAAACCGGCCTGCATGAGCATGACCAGGATGGCGGCGACCAGGGTCCAGAGAATGTTACCATTGCTCTGCGTGAGGTACTCTACCTCTTCTGCGTGGGCGAGGGTCGGAACCAGTGCTGCACCAATTGCGGCCATGGCGACTGCGACCTTCGAAAACTTGGGGGTCGGGGACTTTCTTACAAACATTGCGGTACTCCTCCTTGAAGTGGAATGCGTTGCTTAACCTGCCCTTCCCCTATCAAGACCCGTGCCAAAACCGATTAATGTTGCCATTTGCGTAAAAACTGGTATTTTAGCGTTTTTTAAAGTGTTATTTTTTTGCAAATTTGTTATTTTCTACATTTTTGAATTGTCCAAATTGCATCAAAATTGTCAATTCATAACTAATCGCAAAAATGACCGCCGGTCACACTATTATATAGTAATATACGATATCCACCTGAAATTTCGTAAAATTTTATCGTTGACATAAAACTTGGCATGGTGTTAGTGTTCTTGCATCATGAAGTTTGAAGCCACCCACTCCGCATACTTTTCCTACTTTTACTTTGGATATTGGTATACCCACGCTCGTGGTCTGGGAAGAGGTGCACTGTAACCAAGTGGTGGATACAAACAAACTAGAACCTCTTTTAGGGCCGCGGGCGTAAGCCGGCGGCCCTAATTTTTTTTCGACCGCCGGCAAAAACCGTTCGGGGGCCTAGAAAAAAACAAGGAGCAAGAAGATGCACATCGGAAAAGCAATTCGGTTGGAACGAATCGTCAATCGCAATACGGGGAAAACGATCATTGTCCCCATGGACCATGGAGTCACAGTCGGACCAATTGATGGTCTGGTGGACATGCGGGAAGCAGTGGGCAAAGTGGTGGATGGCGGAGCCAACGCCGTCATCGAACACAAGGGACTCGTTCGATGCGG
>CEUM01049450.1_pt1 | contig 40387 bp, 40 predicted proteins | sample 356421 | NCBI WGS metagenome assembly CEUM01 (sample SAMEA2622716, study PRJEB7988) | marine metagenome | biome: marine biome (ENVO:00000447); feature: surface water layer (ENVO:00002042); material: "saline water (ENVO:00002010), including plankton (ENVO:xxxxxxxx)" | depth 5 m
GCTCGTATTGATCTGTGTATTTGATTATTTGTTCGTAATAACCTTCTGTTTTGTTCTGGGCGTAGCACCTAGCCCACACTTCACCATTTGCTTCGCGTTCGTTTAGAAACGTAATCCTATGGTTAGTGGCAAGAATAACTGCGAACTCTAGTTCCCTCATGGTGGCTTCTGCCATTGATCTGAGTGCTTCTTCACCGGTTCCCATTGACCCAAACGCTGCGTCAGGTGTGTAGAGAGCAACTAGTGATTCAATGTCGCGGTTACGGATAGCTTCACAATAGTTAAAGACTAGGTCCCTTATCTCATCTTTGGCTTGCAATTCTTTAACGGCATTTTCATGGTCAAATGTCATAGGATTAGTTTCTCATATCTTTGATAATTGTTCTTGCTTTAGGCAATAAGATGGTTTTTAAGGGGAATTATGGATAATACTTCAAGTGAATGGGAGACAAGACGGGATATCTCGTCGTTTATTTTGTCAGAGTCGGAAATCGATTCAATTATCAATCGTGCTTCACATGCTGTTGTTTCGTGGGTTACGAAATCTAACCAACCGGTGACAGCAGTTATGCTCTTTGCTGTTGTTGATGGGCTTATTACGGTTACATCAACTACCAATAGAGCTAAATACCATGCTTGGAGACGCAATCCTTCTAGTTCATTTTGTATCTGGGATCCTGAAAATATTGGAAAACAAATAACGTTGCGCGGAAATATGAAAATTACTCAGGACGATGATTTATTGCGAGAATATACTAAATATTTTTTAACCCGGGCAATGGGCGGTAGAGAGCCGAGCAAAGAGAGGTTGGAGAAGGAATTGTCAACTTTCTTGGCTCCGGACAGATACATGATGCAATTATTGGTCGATAAGACGCTAAGCCACGACCTAGATTCACTACTGCAGAGAGAACGAGAGTTACGTCATAGGGATAAACAGTCGTAATGGTGCCCGTTGACGAGATACTCGAATTGAAAGGATTAAAATTTCCAGGAGGGTCCATGAAGGTTGAGCATTGGGAAAACTGGTTATTGACTGACTGTACTGGCTCCGCACAATTGCCGTCTAACATAGTTCACCCCATTGCTTTGTTTCACATTCCGATTCAGGGGGTGGGCACTTCTATCGCTGAACTCTTTGCTCTTGGTCAAGTGGAAGGGGCTGGCTCAGTAGGGTTGGAAGGGTACGATTGGGAGTACTTCTCTCCTCTACATGAAGATGTGGAGTATCGCTTTGAAGGTCAAGTTATTGAAGTGGAACGACTCCAAACCAAATCCGGAGGAGTTTTTGATCGCTTTGTGTTCACAATCGAGTTGACCACTACTGAGGGAGATCCTGTAGCAAAAGTTACGAATAGTTGGCGATTTTGGAGAACAAGATGAGTGACATATATGACTATCTTGGCTACGAAATACCGTCGTTAATTGTCGAACAGGTAGACCCTAATAAAATGAAAACAATGGCCGCTATCCTTCGGGATCCTTATCCTGTGCATTGGGATAAAGACGCAAACGAGACTCTTGGGCTAAAGGGCCGTGTGATAAATCAGGGCCCTCTTAATCTCTCATACATCGCAAATATGCTGATGGCTTGGCAAGGACCAGCCTGCATCAAAAGATTGCAAGCACGTTTTTTAAAGCCAGTCCTTGATGGAGATACGGTTATCGCTGGAGGGAAGATTACTGAAATTATTGATTCAGAGGAGTCTAGAGTTCGTGCGAAAGTCTGGTTAAGCCGTGATAATGAAATTGTTCTTGAGGGTGAGGCTGAGGTACTGGTAAAAGTTTAAACATTCATTAGTTCCAAAGCATCCCTTGTGTGAACAAGCGCTGGGCAAAGGCATGCGAAAATTGTTAATCCTGATTCTGTGCTGACTTTATATTCGTGTTTTACTATTCCCCTCCGGGGATCTGATTCTGATTTTCGTTTCTCGATAAGATGGCTTTCAGCCTTAAAATTTATGTCAGGGTGAAGTGGGTTAGGGAATCTGAAGTTCTCAAATCCCATTCCCGCTATCCAAGCGATATTTCCATTGATCTCAAGGTTTAATTTGTTCCAGACCGCGAAGGTGTAGGCACCTGATGCGATTATTCCGCCAAATGGTGACTCCTTAGCTCCAGTAGGATCTACGTGAAAATATTGATTGTCATATTCAAGAGCAAAATTAATGAGTTCCCTTTGGGAAACGGAATACCACCTCGATTGAAATTTTTCCCCCACACTCAAGTCCTCAAAGGATCTGAGTGACGTGGCGCTACTTTCCATGTCAATGCTCCTTTGAGAAGAGAATCCCCTTTTCGGTTAATTCTTTAATGATTGTCGGACTCTTTCCTAGTAAGCCATTGAGGACCTCAAAGTTGTGTTCCCCTAGAGCAGCTGCAGTGTAATTATCATCTGGAAATGGGTCAGAGCTCTTGAATGGAAATCCCGGAATCTGGACCTCCCCCGCTAGAGGATCAGTCACAGTTCGGACTGTGCCTCGCTCTAGGAAATGAGGATGGGTAAGCGCGTCTTGTGGAGCTAGTGATGGCCCACAAGGTACTCTATGGGATTGAAGTTTCTGAATAGCTTCTTCATCGCTACTAAATGATTGCATCCATGATTCAATGATTTCAGTTAAAGCAGCGCGATTTTCAAGTCGTGCTGGGTTACCGATGAATCGTTCATCTTCCTGTAGTTCAGGCTTCCCCATCGCTTCGTACAGATTTTGTATTTGGGCTTCAGCACATAAAATCACTATCCAGCCCTTTGGTCCTTTAAAAGAACCTGCTGGCGAAAGCATCTGAAATTCCGTTCCTTGCCGCATTGGCACGTATTCACCATTTGTCATCGATGACGCATGAACTGGCATATCGTGCATGTGAAATAAAGCATCTACCATTGAGATATCTAAATGTGTTCCTCTCCCGGTGCGTTCGCGATGAAACAATGCATGACCTATAGCTGCGAAAGCATGAACCCCAGCATTGGTATCCCCCATTCCTATGCCAACGAACATTGGAGGCCTATCTGCTTCTCCTGTCATATGCATTATGCCTGCATAGCCCTGAGCTATTAAATCAAAACAAGGCAAGCTTGAAAGGGGTCCTGTCTGGCCGAAACCTGAAACTGATGCCATTATTATCGCCGGATTTCGTTGAGATAGTTGCTGATAACCTAGCCCTTTTCTGTCTAACACTCCCGGACTGAAATTCTCTACGACGATATCAACATGTTCCGATAACTCAAGAACGATTTCTTTCCCTACCTCTGTATTGATGTCTAGGCATACACTCTTTTTCCCACGGTTTTGTTGGATATGAGTACCAGCTCGCTTATTTATTCTTGGCCGATTAGACCGATTAGGGTCTCCATAGGGTGGATGTTCAACCTTAATAACATTCGCACCGAGTTCGGTAAGTAAACGTGTGCAAGCTGGACCTGCGAGGTATCTAGTCAAGTCAAGAACACTTACTCCTTGAAGCCATGCATTAGAAGTATCCATGAAATTCCCCTCTTATTTTAAATCTATCATGCATATTTTGCGCCACCATCAACAGGAATGATTGCTCCATTTATTTGAAAAGCAAGGTCGCTAACCAAAAAAGCAGCAATATCACCAATACTCTGTGGCGTTGATAGGCGTCCAGTTAAATTTGGCATGAACTCTGTGGCAGCCCAACTTTCGATTTCAGACCAATCAGCATTAATTCCTTTTCTTTCAGCTTTCTTCTTTAACATTTCCTTAACTTCCTGAGTAGCTATCATGCCAGGGTTCAGCATGTTAACCGTGACCCCCGTTTGTTTAAGTTCACGAGCAAGGCTTTTAACTATTGGTGCCAAGGCAGCTTTTGATCCATAGTAACCAGGCGAATGAGTGCCTGGATTCTCAGTCCCAATAGTTCCCATAAACAATATGCGGCCCCATCCCCTCTCAGACATGCCCGCAATGACTACTTGACAAAGTTTGACGGCCATCAAAACATTGTGTTCCCATTCATCTTTCCAGAATTCTGCTGATTCCCAAGATGAGCCTTTTGGCGTTCCGTAGTTGTTGATAAGAATATCTATGGGTGGCAAAAGTGATTCAATCTCATCATTATCGAGAGCTAAAAAGTCAGCTTCTAAGCGGGTTACTCTAATTTCTTTTTCTGCGAGCTCCTCAAAGACAGCTTCGGTTTCATCTTCGATAAAGCCATGCACGATTACATGGGCTCCCTCAGCACCTAGCGTCTCGGCAATGCCAGCACCGGTACCTCGATAACTTCCGGTTACCAGAGCAACTTTACCATCAAGGTTGAGATTCATCTTGGGCGCGGTTCTCTGGGGAGACCTAAAACTCTTTCACCGAGTATGTTTCGCATGACGTCCGATGTTCCACCCTGAATGGTATATGCAGGAGCATATGCAACACCCATTTGAAGTTGATCTCCCGCGACTGCAGAGACTCCCAATATTGATGCTGCGAAGTTAGCCACGCGTTGTTCATGTTCCGTGCAGAAACATTTTGTCGCAGCGCTAAAACCTGCTGGTGCTTGACCTAAAGCACCCTTGTAAACCAAAATTCTTCCTATTCGATATCCGGTCTCTAGAGATGCAATCTTTTGACGAACAAGGGGATCTTGTTTATTTGCTGCTTCACAAGCTCTTTCGAATAGCAACCAATTAGACATTAGCCGGTCAATACCTCCACGCTCATGTTCCAGTTGGGACATCGTTTGTGAGAAAGCATTATTTTCTTCCCCAATCAAGTTATCAACTGAGACTCGTACGTCAGTAAAAAAGATTTCACAAAAGTGCCGATTTCCTACCGCATCAACAATTGGCCGCACCTCGATTCCATCTAAATCCATAGGAACGACAATTTCGCTTAGCCCTTTGTGCGGTGGCCCATCATTAAGAGTTCGAACTATTAGGTAGCAGTAATCTGATATTGCAGCGATGCTTGTCCAGATCTTTTGACCATTGATGATGAAGGAGTCCCCATCTCTTTTGGCAAAAGTTTGGAGTGAAGCTAAATCTGAGCCGGAATTGGGTTCGCTCATACCAATACACCATGTACTTTCACCTTCAAGCATCGCAGGCAAGAATCTCTCCTTCTGGTCTTGGGTTCCGTACGAATAGATTGCCGGACCCATCTGTCGATCAGCGATCCAGCTTGCTGAAATTGGCGCACCAGCTTTCATCATCTCTTCGGCAACAATTATTCTCTCAATTCCTGGCCTGCCCCCACCGCCATGTTCTTTTGGCCACGTCATGCCAATCCAACCTTCGCTAGCTAGAACCTTGGAAAATTCCTTTGAATAGCCATTGATCCACGAATCATCAAAGCGCCCAAATTCAATTGCACCTTTTGTTGCGACCGAGTTCGCATGCTCACGTAGGTCCTCGAGATCTGGCGGAAACGAAAAATCGAAGGACATTAGCTACCAACTCCGTAGACGCTTTGAGCCGTCACCCAGAAAAGATCATTCTTTTCACTTACCGTAAAGGGTTGAGTTATCTTTTGAAATGTGTTCCAAATAACAGAGTATGGAAGTGTCTGTCTATCTACCGGATAGTTTGACTCAAACATGCATCTCTCCGTTCCGAATGTTTCGATACACCACAATATCCGCTCATTCCACACAGTTACCACTTCATCAGATGATGGTGGAAATGCTCTAGACACCCAGTTGGTTCCGAAATAATTTTCCATACCTATTCCACCTATTTTGAGATATACGTTTTCTACCTTTGCAAGTTTACGCAACTCCGATTTCCAAATGGCATGCATTTCAGTTTGTTTCTTTTGCCATCTTCCTAATTTTAAAGGCGCACCCATGTGATTGATGACAATTGGAGTGTTTGGAACTTTTTTAGCTAAGTTGTGAAGCTCATGTAGTTGATCGAAATACATCCAAGCATCAAAGCTGAGATTTCGGCTCCCAAGATAACGAACCCCGTCAATAAATGCCTTCTCACCCATTAATCCCTCTACCGGTTTGCTGTGCGAAACGGGAATTTTAGGATCGCTACTCCAAGCAGTAGCATGCCTAATACCTTTCAACATGTTCCCACTGACTTCTTGATGGGCATCAAGTAAATTATCAACTTTCTCGCCTAGCGAAAGGTCAATAAACGCAATGATCCCAGAAATATCGCCCCCTTTGAGTTCTTTAGATCTAACCGATTCCTCAACGACAAATTCAGTTTCTCCGATGGAACGACGTTCCTCTTTCTCCTCTTTCCGGTAATTAGCTAAACATTCTACAAATACTGTGTCTGAGACTGCGTGACCTCTTGCTGTATCTTGACTGAGTTCTTCTGCGCGGTATCTGCTACCGCCACGCTCCCATAAGTGATGATGAGGGTCTATGATTCTCTGCGTGGAGTCAACAGGTGCCTCTTGGCCATTGTTGATCCATTCCAGTCGATCAACATCCATATTTATTCACTCCAGAAAGCATTAATGTACCGTACCCCAAGTTCACTAATCGATGTCAACAGCAATGGGATTGCGTAACCCACTTAAGGTCAATAAAGTGAGCAAATGAGTGGTTTTATTGATGTGCATGGGCACGTTGTCTTAGAGGAAAGCATGGGCGCAGCTGGAGCGGCATGCGGACCTGAGCTTGGCTATTACCCCGATGGAACTACATTCTTTAGGGTCGGTGACTGGCGATTGGACGGAGTTCCCTATAGGGAATCTCTTTTCATGCAAGCGAAATTAAGACTTGAAGCGATGGACGAAAATGGGATTTCTTTACAAGCCTTATCACCTAATCCGTTAACGTATCTTCATTGGATAGATGAGAATGATGCTTCCAACTACTGCAGAACTCACAATGAGGCTATGGCTTCACTTGTATCTGAGCATAAAGATCGTTTTCTGGGATTCGCTGCTTTACCGATGCAAAATATTGGCATGGCGATTCAGGAACTGGAATATTCCGTTAAGGAATTAAATTTGCTTGGTGGATACATCGGGACTGATTTCGGCACTGATTTCGATGACCCTAAAATGGATGACTTCTATGCCGCGTGCTGTGAATTTAACGTCCCCCTATTTCTTCATCCCGCTCCTTCGGGCCTTGATGGACCACTTCGGGACCCTAGAATGAGAAAATATGACTTGGACCTAGTTATCGAATTCTCCTACGAAGAGTTAGTAGCAACATCAATGATCATTTTTGGTGGCGTGACTAAGCGTTTCCCCAATTTGGATATTTGCATATCACATGGCGGGGGCTCAACAATGCTTCACCGGAGCAAGCTTCGGCTTCTTGCTGAGCGGCGTCCTTCCTCTCCCGAGTGGATACGTGAACCAGGAGAATTTGATAGGGAGTTAGATCGCCTATGGTTTGATTGCCATGTGTCAGGTCAAGAGGAATTTAATTTTGCTATCTCCCAATTAAATACAGATCGACTAGTCTTTGGGACAAACTTTGGCGGATGGGACTCGGGTGCTGCGCACTACCCTGCAGAGATAATTGAAAAACTAAACACGAACGCCAAGTCGCTACTACGCCTAGATTCTAATAGTTAAGAGTTCTACTCGTAGGTAACGCCTAAGCCCAGTCCCCCATCAATTGTGAGAACATTTCCGGTCGCCCAGTTCGCGTTTACTAAATATTCAAAGGCTTCAGCAACTTCAGCCGATGTACCGGGTCTTCCGAGTGCGTGTAAGTTACCCATATTTGCAAGTCTCCTATCAGACTCTTCCTGCGATGATAGCCCAGCTCGTACGTTAATTTCTGTGGGGACTCCGCCAGGGCGCACACATCCCACCCTTATATCATCTTTACCTAATTCGGCAGCTAGAACCCCTGTCAAGGCTTCTAAGGCTCCTTTGGTGGCAGCATAAGGCGATGCATTTGGAAATGCTCTCTGTGTATGAACTGAACCAACAAAAACTACACATCCCTTAGTTTCCTTGAGGTTCGCAAATGCTTCCTTCACAAGCATCATCCCGCCTATAACGTTTGCATGAAAGACTTCAATTAGCTTTTCTTCTTCAAAATCCGCTACGTCGCACCGATACATGTTGCCTGCATTACTAATTAGGGCATCAAGTTTCCCTCCATGAGCTAACGCTTTACTAATCATCGATTTTCTGTCCCCGTCGTCAGTGACGTCTCCAGCAAAATATGCGATATCACCACCGATTTCTTCGCACGTCTCTATCAGTTTCTCCTCCCGGCGACCTGTTATGACAACCTTTGCTCCTCGTTGCACAAAATGTTCAGCGACTCCGCGCCCAATCCCTGACCCTCCGCCGGTAATAAGAACTGATTTGCCTTTCAAAGTAGCCATGATCCTTCCTCCGTTGACAATATATGCGTCTTTGGGACGCTAGTTAAAGCAGTCCTTCACTTGATTTAATCTCACGGTTCGCCCTATGTCTATTCTTCTTTGACACCGTTGATGATGATGTAGTTATTTGGATCTTTAATGTTAATGGTTGATACACACCCGCAGTCAGTCCCTAAGGCGTTGTGGTCAAAGTAAATAGCTTGTTCAATGTCAGTCATTTCTTTAAGATTTTCTCGTACTTCCTCCTCATTTCGAAGACCGGATCGGATGTCTCGCAATTTACGAAGATTATTGATCTGGCTATCGTCTTCAAGTCGATGCCAGATTTCAAAAGCATGAATTTGAAGAAAATATTTATTATCACGACCAAACTGGAACACAAGGCGGTTAAGAACTAACTTCCTTCTCGCGATATCTTCTGAACTGAAGGTATGTCTTCGTAGTCGCTTATTCCACTCCATCAATAAAGGTACGTTTTAGCGCAAAGATCTCAGGATCAATGCATTGGTGAATTCAGTTAGTATTTGCTTTAATTTCCTTTTCAATCCGCTCCTTTAATTCGTACTTTAAAATCTTTGTTGCACCCATCGGCCATTCTTGTAAGAACCGGATGTGTTTAGGTATTTTAAAAGAGGCTATTTCCCCGACGCAAAAATCTTTTATATCCTCTTCGGTAGCAGTCTCACCAGGTTTCAGTTCTACAAACGCAACGGGTACTTCTCCATACTTTTCATCTTCTAGTCCGACAACAGCGCTAAGTTTAATCTTTGGGTGTGTAGCCAAAAAACCTTCAATCTCCACAGAAGCGACGTTTTCTCCTCCAACTTTTAACATGTCCTTCAATCTTCCAAGGAAAGATACTCTTCCATGATCGTCAATTGAGCCCAGATCCCCACTAAAGAACCAACCTTCGGAATCAAAGGATTCTTCTGTCTTTGTGGCATCATTATGGTAGCCAGAGAAGACACCTACTCCCCTTGCTGCTATTTCGCCTTGTTGATGGGGTCCCAGAACTTCTCGAGTGTCTGGGTGACGGATTTGAACTTCATTACCGGGAAGAGCTTTGCCAGATGATTCGGATCGTCCTGAGATATCGTCCGATCTGTCGCTCATAACTACAGATCCCCCCATTTCGGTCATGCCGTAAGCTGTGACCTGAATCGTGTATGGCATTTGCTTTTGCATAGCAACAAGCTGTTCGGTTGGGCCTACGTTGAATATTGTGCGTACTGAGCGGAAATCTTCTGGGGTGTACTCTTTTTGATTTAGAAGATCTAAGGTTAGTTGCCCAAAAGCTGGAAACATGACGTCAGGTTGATGTTCTCTAATCATCTCGAGTCCTAACTTAGGTTCGAAATGTTCCATAGAAATGAAGGTCCCTTGCACTGAAAGAGTTCCGCAAAAGGGTTGGGTGAATGCGGTGTGGAACATTGGCAGAGGCCCCCAAACGACATCATTTTTTTCTAGGCAGAGTCTGTCGCTTCCACCTACTATTCCTGCATGTAAAAGGACGGTATGAGTTAATGGACAGCCTTTAGGCATGGCAGTGGTACCGGAAGTATAAAACATTATTGCGAGATCACCTAAATCAATACCTTTAGCAACTGAAAGTATGTCCTGGTCATTAAAGCTATTTTCTTTATTAAAGAAATGGCGCTCATTTAGAAAACCTGCCAGTTCTTTTTTTCCGAATAGCACAATTCGCTGGAGATCCGGATAATTCTCCAGCTCAAGTGTTTTTTGTGGATCTGTTGAATTATGGATTCCCGGAATAGCTTTGGCTAAGAGCTCAGCAAAATTTGTGAATTCGTCTGCTTTGTCACTGGTGAGAATTATCTTGATTCCTGAGTCTTTAGTGACGTGTGCGATTTCGCGGGATTTGAATCGACCATTGTAGAGAACGGGTAGAGCTCCAAGTAATGAGATAGCAAAAAGTGACTCTACGTAGCGGACGCTATTGGCCATAAGTATTCCTACAGGGTCTCCTTTCGAAACTCCGAAGTGCTTTAGAGACTTGGCTATGCGGAGGGCTTCTCTGAACATCTCACCGTATGTCGCTGATTCATTTGGTAACACTAGACATGGACGGTTAGGGTCGTCTTCTGCGCCTTCTATTAGAAGTTGGGGGAAAGTTTTCTCTACTGGATTAGTCATCAATGACGGGAACTTTCATTGTGTTGCTTGGTATGTATTCATCTAGCCGTTCAGAGTTTGGTATGCACTCAAACTTTTGAGTAGCTATCTTTCTTCCTACGACTCTACCTAGTGTTAATGCGGGCGTGATACGCATTCCGCCCATTCCGATGACTGGCCCTAATCCGCCACTGCAATCACCAACAGCGAATAGTTTCGGGATCGGTTCTCCATAGACATTCAGAACTTGTAGGTCGGCATTCACTCGAAATCCACCTGCAGGGAAATTGATTCCAGTAATCATTTTTGAAGCGAAATAAGGCGGTTCAAGAATTGCCCTTCTTTCTGCTGGAAGGATGACACGTCCAAAATCTGGATCCTTTTTTTCTGAAGAAGTCAGAAAATCGTTCCATTGCGTAACAGTTTCTTCTAACGCTTTGTGATCAGATCCTATTGTTTGAGCAAGTTCCATTAATGAGTTAGCAGATGATGGAGTTTGCGGCATCTCATTGATAAGTTGCCTTTTTTTCAAGTAGGTCTGGTTGTCGTATATGTAGTAGGCGGTTTTGCTTGGTTGTTTGTTCAATTCCTGGACTCTGTAATCATACGGCCCTGCTTCATCGTGAAATCGTCTACCAAGTGTGTTCACTGCTATTGAATCTTCTACGAGCGCTGAGCCAACCATGATTAGAGGCGGAATCATAGTCATGTTGATTAACTCGCCCCCAACTTCTTGACCCATGATATGCCCGTCTCCTACGTCATGGTGCGTACCTAAATAGGGTGTTGTTGCCATATGTTCAGGTTGATATTTTTTTCTTATTGATGAGTTAGCTTGGTATCCACCTGCAGCTAAGACAACTCCCATATTTGCTCGGAACGACTCCTTATCAGTTTGTACACCTACTATCTGGTTGTCTTCAAGCAATAACCTCCTTGCTCTCGTTGATGTTCGTACTTCAACATCGTTCTTTTCTAGGACATCGGAGAAAACTTTTGTGAACATGCTGGTGTCTGTGACGTCAACCATTCTATTGACAGAGTGCTGAAGTGGTCTTGGCAAAAATCTGTTAAATTCAAACCCCAGTTCTACCAGCCAGTCATAAGTACTTGCAGATTCTTTAGCGAAGACTTTTGCAAGTTCTTCATCAAATTCAATACCGTAAGCCTCTTCCTGTCGCTTGATTTCATCAAGCATGTCTTTGAAAAAAATTTCAGCGCTGTCGTCGAGACCTTTTCTGTGTTGCATCTCAAATCCCTGAAAAGCGAGGTAGCCAGTTGACCGTGCGGCGTTTCCACCTAATAATGTGTCTGCTTCTAGTAGCAAGACGGAAGCTCCGTTTTTTGATGCTTCAAGAGCTGTGGCCATGCCAGCTGGCCCGCCTCCGATAACAACAATGTCTGCAGTATTTTTCAACTCTCCATTCCTCCAGGTTCCATAGCCGAAGGAAAATCACCACCAGCCATCCAATTATCAAAAGCTGGTTTTCGTGCTATGTCTACTAATTCAACCCTCAATCCGGTGTTTTGAAGTGTGTGGTAGGTGAAACCAAATGGCCCATCACTATCAGGGTTATAGTATGTTGACTCCCACATGTAACCGGAATTTGTGAGACGTTTATGGTCGTCTTCAAGATTCTCGGTCCAAAATCCCAAGTGATGTATGCCCAAGTCTGCTTGGCCCCATACCGTGCCCGGAGCGACCCGAATTATTTCATAATGTGGTGGCCCTGTTGTTGAATACACTACTTTCATATCTGCAGTTACAATCCCATTAGGTTGCTCACAGATAATTTCAAATTCTGTTACTTTTGCCCATTCAAGTCCTAAATTTGAAGAAAGTTCATCAAGTGCCTGATCAAAGTCACTCACTACAAGACCGAAATGATAGAAACCAGATAATGGAAACATATTAAACCCCGTTTGATGTCCAACCACCATCGGCAAAAACAGTGGCACCTGTTATATAACTAGATTCCGAGGATAAAAGAAATTTAGCAACAGAAGCAATTTCGTTTGCCTCCCCTACTCGACCCAGCGGAACCCGTCCCTCCAACCAAGAGACTTGGTCAGGGTCACTTAGTCTCTCTTCGGTCATTGGGGTTCGAATGGCGCCTGGTCCGATCGCATTCACCCGTATTCCCATCGGGGCACCTTCTATCGCTGCAGCTTTGGTGAGTGCAGACACTGCTCCCTTACTCGCTACATAGTGGGCTTGTCCTGGGACCGCAATTAATGCATTCACGGAGGAAATGTTGACAATTGATCCTTCTGTACCGGCTTCATGGTTTTTAAAGAAAGATTTTATTCCAAGCCATGTTCCTGTGACGTTAACTTTTAGGTGCCGCTCAAAGGTGACCATTGAAGTTTCCACTATTGTGCTCCTAGTTCTGATACCGGCACAATTAACTAATCCTTGAATAGGGCCGAACTTTTGGAAAAGATCATCCCACGCTTCTTCATTTACTACGTCTAATTTTGTTGCTCCGTGTTCCTCCTCTAAGTCAACACTGATAACCTCATAGGACTTTGACATTAGGTAATTACCAACTTCCTTTCCGATTCCGGAAGCTCCACCGGTGACAATTACTTTCATTGATTTCTCTCCTCAGATTTAATTAACTCTTTCAGTTCTCCTTTAGCGACTTTACCCCCAGATGAGAGTGGAAGGCTTTCTAATACATTTAGCGTTTCGGGCCACCATTCAATTGAGACACCCTGTTTGCTAAGGAAATTTTGCAACTCATGTAGAGACAGACTTTGTCCGACATGCAGCTGAACGTACGCTGCTGCTGTTTCACCGAGTTTCTTATTAGGTTTTGGCACCACAGCAACTAGCGCTACTTTAGGATGTAACTCCACTTCTCTTTCAATGGCAACTGCAGAGATATTCTTACCGCCGCGAATTATTAAGTCCGACACTCGCCCCGTAACTTTTAACCAACCTTGCGAATCAATTTCAACCAAATCACCCATCATGAACCAACCATCTTCTGTCATTAACTGCTTATTGGCGTCATCGTCTTCCCAGTAGCCTAGAGATAAAGCAGGTCCTTTACATGCTGGTTGTCCTTTACCAATATCTGCTATCCGCTCACCGGTTGTTGGGTCGTAAAGGCGAACCTGCATTTCAGGAATTACTTTTCCACCAGATGTATAACGTTTGTCGGAAGGATCTTGAACAGTAGTTCCACTGAGCGTCCCTGTTTCGTTTGAACCATAGAAATTCAATACACGACATCCTGATTTTTCCTCAAATTCCTGTGCCCTTGTAGGCGAAATTGCTTCCCCTCCAGTGAAGATAACTTTCAAAGAAGAGAGATCAATGTTGGAACTAGCATCAAGAATCATGACGAATTGGGATGACACTGCGCAGAGCACGCTTACCTGATGCTTTTCTATCTCTTTGGCTGCTTCTAAGGCATTGAAGCGTTCTTGCAGTAAACACGGAATTCCTAGGAGTGTTGGAGTGACATGAGCTGTCCAAAGCCCAAAACCAAATGGAGCAGGAACTACGCTCATCCAAATGTCCTTTTCAGTAAGTTGACCAAATTCAACTGCTTTTTTATGAAAATAAAACCAACGATTTTGTGTTTGCATCACACACTTTGGCAATCCGGTTGTTCCTGATGTTGAATTCAGAAACCAAAGGTCTGATGGTCCGATACTTCCCTCTAAATTTGGTCCCTCTGCATCAACAATGTGATTCGAGAATATGCCCTCTATGGATAATGAGTTCAGATTCAAGTATTCAGAAATATCATCTAATTTCCCCAATGGATTATTTCGTTTCGATAAAAGTATGGATGCTCCTGTCACTTCTGACAGATATTTTAGTTCCTGCAATCCAGCCTTCCAGCCCGCTCCAACGGTCACGACTCCGGCCATCTCGCAAGCGAGATAACAAATGTGAATATCCGGACAGTCAGGAAGCCACACGAGAATTCTTCCGCCTTTTGTCGTTTTGCGTTTAATTTGCTCTGCTAGTCCCATAGCGGCATGAAAATACTCATTCCACGAGATCTGACTTTCGCTGGTTCGGTACGCTATGCCCGAGGGATTTCTTTGCGCATTTTCTCGAACGAATTCTGCAAGCCCCTTGGATGCTTCCCACCATCCCTCTTCAACGTATCTTTTGATATCGGTTTTATCTGCTCGGAATTTCATACGACGCTACTTCTGCTAAAGCAATAAATGCATTGGATCTCGCCCATCAACATAGCCAAAGTAACTTTAATTGAATTCAAGCCTTTCACCTTTTCGTTTAACTAATCGTTGAGTCTGGGTCAGATACACACCACCTACAAGAATAACTCCACCCAATATAGACAGTGAGCTAGGTAAGATCCCCATAACTAGCCAAGACCAAAGTAATGCTGATATTGGCACTGCGTAGTTGTACGACATTGTTTTATTTGCTTCAAGACGTTGCAGAGCCCAATACCACAAGTAGTACGCTAAGACAGTTCCTCCTGTTGCGGTGTAGATCATCCAAACCCACTGCGAACCTGAGAATTCGCCCAAACTACCCGCAGCTGAACTATAAAAAGGAATCATTACGAATGAACCAATGATTAAACAAACTCCGATCGTGCTAAAGGGGTCTAAGTTCCCAAACTCCCTTTTATACAAAACGTTGAATCCAGCCCACGTGAAGGGGGCCACAAGGCAAAGCGCAGCACCCCATGGATTGTCAACAGATAACGCTCCTGAACCAGACCCAAAAGTGATAACTATGGCCGCTCCGGCGAACGCTATAGTGAATCCAGCTATTTGGATGCCCCTCAGCCTCTCGCGAAGTATCCAACCAGAGAGAACAGCAGCCCATGCGGGGGATGTGGTGACTAGGACAGAAGCAAGGGAGGGAGACAAATAGTTCTGAGAATGGATAGCTGGAAGTTGAGAGCCAGGAATCCCAATTGCAGCTAAGAGAACTAATCGTAAAAATTTTTTTCTTGGGATTTTTGGCCTAGTTTTCTTCACCAAAGTAAACACAATGATGAAAGATACTGAAACTAGGATAAATCTTATCGTTATGATTTCAGTCGCTGAAACAGTCGGCAGCAGGTAGGCATAAGCAACGAACATTCCTCCCCACAACACCACAGAAGAAATCAGTGCCATGTGAATCTTTTGAAATTCTGTCAAAGTTTTTTATCGTTTCTCGATGATTTCTATTCGTACAAACTTCTATGAGTTTTACAATAAAGCAAAACATTAATAGATTTTCATGAATAACTGTCACACAGGAGGAAAAGATGGAAGACATTCTTGCGGAACGAAAAGGAGATGTCATTTGGATTACGTTAAACCGGCCTGAAAGACTTAACTCGTACGGCAGGCAAACCGTTGATGAGATCATACTTGCATTACGAGAGAATATGGACGCACGCGTGGGAGTGATAACAGGTAATGGCCGTGCATTCTGCGCTGGCGGTTATCTTGGAAATCTCGCTGAAGCAGATTTCTGGAATGTGAGATCAATGTTTGTCGGTAGCCTTGAGTTATTTGACGCAATCAGAAATGCCCCTTTCCCAATAATTGCTGCCGTGAATGGTGGGGCTTTTGGAGGAGGAAATGAACTCGTGGTGATGTGCGATTTAGCGATTGCGGGTGAAAGCGCTCAATTGGGGCAGACTGGGGTGAAAGTAGGAAGCGCCCCTGTGCTCGGTGGCACGAATTTGTTAGCTATGACCGTTGGCGAGAAGAGAGCGAAGGAAGTTTCTTTTCTGTGTAGGAAATACTCGGCCCAGGAAGCGTTCGAGCTTGGGTGGATCAACAAAGTGGTCCCCGATGAGATGCTCTATCAAGAAGTTGAGCAATGGTGTGATGAATTAACTCAAATGAGCCCACGTTATCTCGAGGTGGCTAAATCAAGCTCAAACGTGATGTATCACCAAATGAGAGACAATATGGTTAACAGTCTTGGTGCTTTAATACAAGCTATAGGTTCACCTGACATGCTTGAAGGTGCTAATGCTTTTCTGGAGAAGAGAAAACCACAGTTTCCACCCCGAAGTTGATTAACAACCAATGACTAGGTATTACGACCAGTATTCGCCGACATTCGAATCCCGCTTTCATTGGAATTCTCCGGCAGTCTTAAGATTCCAAGCAGGTGAACGTCCTGACGAAACTTATCTTTCGGTTCCTTGGAACGACGAGTCTTATACATTTGCTGAAACGCTTAAAATCTCTGAACAGGTGGCTTCGGGAATGCTTTTGGCGGGCGCTACGCCAGGTGACCGTGTACTGATAATGATTCCGAACTGTTCTGCTTATATCTTCTCGTGGTTAGGAAGCTCAATCGCTGGCCTTGTTGAGGTCCCCATCAACACTGCATACAAAGGTGCGTTCCTATCGCACCAGGTTTCTACCACGACTCCGAAGATAGCGGTTATTTCACCTGAGTACATACCCCGTATTTTGGATGTGGCTGAAGCATTTAGCTCCATAGAACTTTTTGTTTTAGTAGGTTCTGAAGATGCTATAGAACAGGGAAAGAACGACCTAGAAACAATAGATAAGGAAGCCCAAAGCTGGGACCAATTAGTCGCGTCCGAAACAGTCAATCTTCCTGATGTGAAACACTCTGACTTAGGTTCAATTTTCTTCACGTCCGGAACTACAGGGCTTTCGAAAGGAGTGATGATGCCCCATGCGCATATGTATCTTTTTGCTGACGAAACGGTATCCCTTACTCGTTTAACTTCGCTGGACACCTATATGTCATGCGGGCCCCTTTTCCATGGCAATTCGCAATTCCTTGCGGCCTACCCTGCGCTTATTGCAGGCTCTAAATATGTTCTTCAAGAGCGATTCAGTGCTTCAGAGTGGATTAACCAAATACGTGACTCTGGGGCAACTGTTACGAATTTTATTGGCGTCATGATGGATTTTGTATGGAAGCAGGAACAGCAGAACTCAGATTCTGATAATCAACTTCGCTGCGTCTTTGCAGCACCCACCGCTAGCTCAATTCTTGAGGCCTACAAAGAACGCTTTGGCATTGAGGCTTTCGTGGAAGTCTTTGGACTTACTGAAACATGCATGCCGATACTTACGCCTTATGGGGAGAACCGGCCTCCAGGCGCTGCTGGTCTCCACAACAGAGATTGGTTCGATATCCGCCTAGTAGATCCGGAATCTGATGAGGAAGTTCCAGTAGGTGAAGTGGGAGAACTAGTTGTTCGACCAAAATTCCCTTGGACAACTTGTCAAGGATATTTCAATATGCCTGATAAAAGTAGCGAGGCATTTCGTAATCTTTGGTTCCATACTGGTGATGGCTTAAGGAGAGATGAGGAAGGTTGGTACTATTTCGTAGACAGACTGAAGGACGCTCTGCGAAGAAGAGGAGAGAATATTAGTTCATTTGAAATTGAACAAGCCCTTCTCTCCCACGACATGATTCAAGAAGTTGCTGCTATCGGAGTACCTGCAGATCAAGAAGCAGGCGAAGATGAGGTGATGGTCTTCGTAGTGCCTACAAGCAGGGACCATCTTACGGCAGAAAGTGTATGGGAATACTCAGAGCGTCAACTTCCGGACTTTGCGATCCCTCGGTATATCGAAATAGTAGATTCACTTCCTAAGACTCCGTCAGAGAAAGTCCGCAAGATTGAATTACGAGAAAGAGGCGTTACAGCCCATACTAATGACCGAGGTCCACAACCACGAAGGAAACGCAATGCCCGAAAATCAAGATAAGCAAACGATAGTTTTACTGGATTCACTATTAGGTCGAAGCATTGTTGCAATGGACTCCGCTTACGATGTAGATTCTCGCAACACTGGAAAAGATGTCTGTGTAAATGCTTCATATTGCGGCGTACTTCCAGCTCGTTTCATTTCTGATCATGCTCCCAGAGCCGCAATTGGAATGGATTGCGGCATAGGGCCTGAAGGGTCAGCTATTGCGGGGTTATGGTTTCTTGAAGCACTTAATATTCCTGCCGCTGTTGCTGATGTTATGAGCGCACATTTAGGGAACGGGGTACATTTATACGAAAATGGGGTTATTAGCTTTTGTAATCAACTCGCAAAGGATTGTGGAGTACGAACTGGCATGACAGTGAAAGAAGCCGCCAACTTATTACTAACCGTTGACAGTGACGTACGAGCACCTTCCGAAACAACGAATAGGACTATCATGCACACTTCGGAAGATGGTCGGCATATTATCGCTACAGATTCGATCGCTTTTGGCACCGATGCTGATACTGGAAAGAACGTTCTCGTAACTGCAGGCCATACGGGTAGGTCAGCGGTTCCGTACCTTCTGAAATGCAGCCCTTGGGGATTTATATGTAGTGACGGCGGAAAAGGAATGGACAATTCCGGGATTATAGGTTTAAGCATTGTCGAAAAGTCTGGTTTAGCTGGAGCTACAGTTGATGCAAAACTTGCAAGAATGGGTAGCGGACTATCTCACTACTATGACGGAGTTATTACAGCTGTGAATCTGCACGCTAAGTCTAGAGGTGTAGAGATTGGAATGTCAGCGAGTGAAGCTTCTCTCCTCTTACTAGAGAAATGAAACTTGTAAGTGTGCTTACATAGATAAAAAACAAGAGTGAATAATTGATTATTCTCGCAAATGACACTTTAATGAATCAATACATTAATGGGCTGGTTCATCCAGTTCACCTAAAGAGGGGAAATTATGAAAAGTAAACTTTGGAAGTTGCTTGCCATTTTTGCCGTATTAGGGCTAATAGCCGTTGGCTGTGGTGATGATGACGATTCATCCAGCAGTTCAAGCAGCGAAAGTTCAAGCAGCGAAAGTTCAAGCAGTGAAAGTTCAAGCAGTGAGGAGGCTGCCGCTGAAGAAGAGTGCGAACTCGCTCGAGGCGTAACTGATGACAAAATTCTATTTGGATCATCACAGCCAATGACTGGAAACTTGGCTGCGCTTGGAGAGCAAGCTGTTTTAGCAATGGAAGTTACCCGAGACAGAATTAACGAAGGTGGCGGTATCTACGGAAGAATGATTGAATTCATTGTCCAGGATGACGCTTACAACCCAGAGAAGACAGTGGCTAATGCTCAGTACTTCATCGAGCAAGAGAATGTATTTGCTATATGGGCAAGTATTGGTTCAGCAACACTAAAGGCTGCTTTACCTCTCCATGATGAGTCAAATACACCTTCATTGTTCCCATGGGCTCAAGATTTAAGCTTCTATGACGTGAACAACCATCCACTATTTTTCTCAGTTAATCCACCTGCTTATGCCCAAACAAAAGGTTTCGGTAACTACCTAGTAGAAAACTTTGGAACTGACGGAATTAAAGTTGGACTGATGACAATTAACTCAGTTGATGGTGAACAAACAGTTCAGGGATACAAGGACAGCTCCGGTGGAGACCTTCTTGTTGACGAGCAAACTTGGGAACGCGATTCAACAACATATGGACCGCAGATCCTTTCATTCATTGACTCCGGAGTAACAGATGTTTATGTTGGAACTGGCGACACACAATTCGCTCAATTCCTTCTTGAAGCAGACCAACTTGGTTTAGATGCTCGATTCTGGGGCTCAACAGGAACAATTTCTGCGAACACAATTGAACTCGCAGGTGAATTGTCTGAAGGCGCTTACGGCGTGAACGTTATTTCTTCAGCAACAGGCGATAAACCAGGTCTCAACGCATACCGAGAGGCTATGTTTGCCGCAGGTGCAGAAGAAGCACAAATAAGTACAGCTAGCTTGCTTGCATACACTGGAGGATTAGTCCTCGAAGAAATGCTGACACGAGCCGGCGAATGCCTAACTGTAGAAAGCTTTGTTGCAGCTGGTGAAAGCATCAAAGATTTTGATACTGGTGGAATCATGCGTCCGCTTAACTTCTCGGAAGAAAACCATCTTGGAAACAACGATGTCATCATCTTGCAAGTCCAAAATGGGGCATGGGAAGAACTAGTAGTAGGTCAGGAATAGCCACTACTTATTAAATAGTTAATGACGGTTTAGGGTCCCGACTGGGGCCCTAAACTCGTCAAAATTCCAACATCGGGGAGAACGATGGTTGATTATATCCAAATCGCTTGGCAGGGTCTTGTATCTGGTTTTGCATACGCATTAATCGGACTTGCCCTTGTAATGGTCTATAAAACAGCACGAATCCTAAACTTTGCTGCGGGAACAATGGCGGGAATCTCTGGATTCCTTGCACACTGGTGGGCCGCTGAGCAAGACATGCCTTTTGGAGTTGCGATTCTTTTTGCAATGATCATGACAGGAGCCGGTACTTACGTGGTTGAAAGGTTGACCGTAAGGCCTTTAGTTAAGCTTGGCGATTTTCTACCAATCGTAATTATGACCCTTGGTGTAGAGGAATTCTTAGCAAATGTATCTTTGCTGTGGTGGGGAGGAACCGCAAGGCGGTATCGCGTACCCGGCGACATTGATCGAATCAACTGGCTAATAGGTGACTTCCGACTGAATGCATGGCACTTAGTAGTCGCCATAACTACTTTCGTAACGTTGTCTATCGTTGGCTATATCATCAATCAGACCGAATTAGGTTTGGGCATGAAAGCATTTGCTGAGGACCAAGATGCCGCGAAACTTATGGGAATCAAGGAATCTACGGTCTCAATTTGGACTTGGGTATTGTCAGCTTTAGTCGGTGGCGTAACAGGGATCGTATTTGCGCCTGTACTCTTCCTTCAACAGGACTACATGAATATCATTTTTATCAAAGGATTCGTTGCTGCAATCCTCGGCGGGTTCTTAAGTCTCTCTGGTGGAGTAGCTGGTGGACTACTTCTTGGAGAACTTGAAGCATTTACTATCAAATGGGCGCCGAGAGAGTTCGCAGCAGCTTTACCAGTTGTGATCGTGTTCATCGTTCTACTAATCAGACCTCATGGTTTATTCACTAGAGAGAAAGGGCACGAGCGAGTATGAGTGACCCTATAGAAAAATCAACTACCGCACTGGAACGAGCAAAGATACCTCTTCCGAAGTTTTTAAAGAAGAATCACTATTTTGGTTTTCTTGGAATACTGCTCGTTTATTTACTAGCAGGAACTTACTCGGAATATTCTCAAACGATCATGAATACGATAATCTTCGCTATTATCGGGGCAAGCCTTATTGTTGTCTTCGGTATGGCGGGGCAGTTGACACTTGGACATACAATCTTTGTTGCAGCAGGTGTCTTCCTGTCAGCGAACATAACTACAGTTTGGACAAGGGGACTCGAAACCGAGCTTCCTATAGCATTCGGTGTTGCCTTTCTTTTGGGGCTGATAGTTGGGTTCCCGAGTTTACGCGTTAATGAGTTGTATTTAGCTCTTGCAACCTTTGCTGTAGCGTTCGTTGGTGTACAGGTCTTGTTCGAGTGGAAACAATTTTCAGGTGGCGGTTCAGGAAAACCTGTAGGGAAACTCGAACTTTTTGGGTACGAATTCTCAAGAGGGCCAACTCTTGTGAGAATAGCCCTCGTTTTGATGCTCATCACATTTTGGATCGTTGGTAATTACCAAGATGGTCGCACAGGTAGGTCATGGAATGCATTGAGAACAAGTGAAACCGCAGCTCGTGCAGCTGGATTGCCTGTTGCCTGGCTAAAGATTCTGTGTTTCGGAATAGGAGGTGGCCTAGCCGCAATCGGAGGCGTACTTTACGCCCACACACTTAGGTACGCTATACCGGAAAACTATGGAGTCAGCCTTTCAATCATAGTAGTTCTAGCATTGATCATCGGTGGAAAACATAGGCTCATGGGAGCTGTCCTCGGAGCTGCCTTCGTCAAATGGCTTCCAGAGCTATCGCGTGATGTACAAGAGTATGAAGGACTCATATACGGTGGGACCCTTATTATCTTGACATTGATAGCCCCTGACGGACTAGTCGGGATGTTTGAATGGCTTGGGGAGAGAGTAAAGAACCTAAAGAATGGTTCAGAGGATGGGAAAACTCTCTCAGTCGACAAAGGGATGGCACCCTTAGAATCGCAATACTTAGCGCCTTTAGCATCTTCAGAAGCAAAAGGAAGCTTAATTGTCCGTGATGCTGCGGTTGCATTCGGAGGTGTGAAAGCTGTAGACGGAGTATCATTTGAGATACCTGCAGGTGGAGTGACAGGCCTAATTGGTTCTAACGGTGCAGGCAAAACAACCCTTTTCAACGCCATAACCGGACACGTTAAAGGAGCAACTGGAGAATTTATCCTTGATGGTGAAGAAATTTCTCAAAAACCCATTCACAACAGAGCGTTGTCTGGTCTCGGTCGGACCTTTCAAAACCTGAATCTCCATGACGATTTGAATGTGCTAGAGCACGCATTATTGGGACTCGACCGAAATATGAAATATGGTCGAATAGCAGAATCGTTCCGGATGCCTTGGGTACTTCGAGAAGAAAAAAACGCTCATTATGTAGCTGCAGAACTACTAGACCATATGGACCTGTTGGAATACTGGAATGAAAAAGTTGAAGACCTTCCGTACGGACTCCAAAAGAGGGTTGACGTCGTTAGAGCTTTAGCTACGAACCCCTCGATTCTTCTACTAGATGAACCTGCAGCAGGGTTACCAACTGCTGAAGCTTTAGAAATGATGGAAAAGGTCCAAGAATACGCAAACCACATATCGGCTGGAGTTCTAATAATTGAGCACAACGTTGAACTAGTCGCCGGCGTTAGCGACAGGATTATCGTATTAGATGCAGGAAAGACAATAGCCGATGGTACTCCAGAAGAAGTAACAAGAAACGAACAAGTAATCGCTGCTTATTTAGGGACGTAATATGAGTGGATTAAGTATAAAAGATCTAAAAGTTGGGTATGGCCGGAATGAAGTCATTCACGGAGTTGACATTGATGTAAATGTTGGAGAAAAGGTTGCCCTACTAGGTGCAAATGGCGCAGGAAAATCGACAGTGCTCAAAACCATCTCTGGTCTTCTAACTCCAACTGAAGGAACTATTACATTTGATGGAGATGAAATAGGTGGGACAAACCCTGCAACACTTGTTGACATGGGTGTGATCCAGGTGCCGGAGGGTCGACGTGTTTTCCCTGGGCTGAATGTAGAGGATAATTTAAAAGTAGCCAATTACGGAAAATCTCCCGACCTCCTAGAAGAGGGGCTTGAGACCGTCTACAAAAAATTCCCGATTCTTCAAGAAAGAAGAAAACAAGCAGCTGGCTTACTTAGTGGAGGCCAGCAACAGATGCTTTCACTAAGTCGCGCAATCATAGCTAAACCGAAATTACTACTCATTGACGAGATGTCATTAGGCTTGGCCCCACTGCTTGTAAAAGAATTCTACGAGCAACTTGGAGACCTATTCTCTGAGGACGTAACTCTTCTCTTAGTAGAACAGAATGCGGGCCTCGCTCTGAAATACTGTTCCCGTTTCTATGTTCTTAGAAATGGAGAACTTGTCCTCCAGAGCGATTCAGCAGACTACATAGACGACCCCACAGCTTTACAATCTGCATACTTAGGCGTAGACGCTTAAGCTACGGAATTCAAACTTTCCATGGCACGCATTGACATTCCAGATGGGGAGGAATTAGAGCGTATACGCCTCTGGAAAATGACTTCAGGACTTTCGGAGGCAATTGACAGTTTTCGAATTGCCTCTCATGACAAGAGCCTACTTACGCGCAGAGTCAGAGAGGTAGCCCGGATGCGTATAGCTGTGATAAACCAATGCCCCATATGACTTGATACCAGAAGTGCGTCGGGAACGGACGAGAAACTTTCTGAGTCAGAATATTGCGAAATCATAAATGGAAAAGAACCGATTACCTTAGACAAACAAGAATTACTTGCGCTAAATTTTGCTGAACACTTTTGCCAGAATCCAAATTCCCTTAACGATGCGTTCTTTAGTAAATTAAGATCGGAGTTCTCGGATGCAGAGATTGTTGACCTAGCTGGTTATGTCGCTTTTTGTTTAGGCATTGGTCGGGTTTATAAAGTGTTGGATATCGCAAACGAGTGCCCAGTAATACATTAATTATATTATTTTCAGATTAATCAGAATCAGCTCTGAGATTTCGTTTGAGTATTTTTCCTGTTGGAGCTTTTGGAAGTTCCTCAACAAATTCAACGAACTTCGGTTTCTGATAACTCGCTAAATTATTTTTAGCTGTCAACATAATATCCTCGGATGACAAATCATAACCTGGCTTAGTAACAACAAATGCTTTGACTGATTCTCCCCACTCATCATCAGGGATCCCTATCACAGCAACCTCAAGCACGGCTTCGTTCTTCGCTATAGCCTCTTCAACTTGAATCGAATAGATATTTTCTCCACCAGAAATAATCATGTCCTTAGCCCGATCAACGATGTAGCAATACCCCTCCAAGTCCCAAGTTGCGATATCCCCTGTCCACATCCAACCATTGCGAATGGTTTGATCTGTCAGGTCTGGCCGTCCGAAGTATCCGAGCATATTGGCTTTAGACTTTACGATAATTTCACCAGGAGTCTTATTATCTTGGGGTACCAAATTACCAGCAGGGTCTACGATTCGAACTGATGTGACAAAACCTTCTCTTCCGCAGGAGCGAAGTCTTTCGGGATGTAAGTTTTCACGTATTGCGAGATAGTGGTCTTCCTGCGTCAGGAAAGTCATTGTCGTTCCTTCAGTTTGCCCATAACCCTGTATGAGGCTGCAAGGGAACGAATCAAGTGCTTCTCGAATGATTCTGCTTGGCATAGGTCCGCCTCCGTATTGAATATTCCTTAGCGAATCCAGATTGAAAGATTTGAAATTCGGAACAGCCATCATCCAGTTGAGCATCGTTGTTACTCCCAAGAAAGCAGAAACCCTTTCTTCTTGAATTAAATTAAGAGCTAGCTCTGCATCAAAATTCATCAAAACAAGCGGACATCCATGCGCATGGTAATTCATTGCCAGCACAATAGGAATATGAAACATTTGACCTGTCAGCATGTAGACGTCGGAAGGCACAATACGTTCCGCAACAGTCTGATTTTGCATACCGTACCAGACGCTCTCATGAGAATGAAGAGCACCTTTAGACTCTCCAGTTGTTCCGCCGGTATAGAGAATAAAGAATGGGTCTTCTGCCCTACAGTTTGATGTTAGTGAAGGTACGATCGGTGGCTGTGCTTGAACTAACGATTCAAACGACTGATCTCCTGACTCCCCGTATTCAAGCCATTGCTGCACCAAATCAGTTTCTGCTTGCACTTGCTTCCCTAATCCAGACAAATCACCATCGACAATGACAACACTAGGGTTTCCGTTCCCAATAATTTTTACTAGTTCACTTGCTGATAATCTCCAATTCATAGGTTGTGCTACTAGTCCAACGCGTCCGCAAGCGTAGAAAAGTGCGAGGTGCTCTATCGAATTCTTGCTTAGAATCCCTACTCGATCGCCCTTTTGTAATCCTATTGAGATGAGGCCATTTGCAATTTGATTAACAAGGTCCTCAAGTTCGTTGAAGGTGATCCGCCTATTCTTTTCTGCATCAATTACTGCTTCCTTCTGAGGAGTTAACCGTGCCCACTTTTGTGGTATCAGCCCAATGTTCATTATTTATAAACCGCGTTGACCGGCTTCCCGAAGGAAAGGCATTGAATCTGAATGAGGTGGATCGTTTGCAGTGGAGCCAGTAGTAAGTCCCCCATCCACTACTAAACAATGCCCATTTGTGTTCCCTGATTCATCAGAAGCTAAATAAAGGGCGGCATTAGCTACGTCTAGAGGCATGCCAGGCCTATCAAGAATTGGTGACTTTGCTTTTACTATTTCACTGACCTCTTCGATTGCCTCATGGTCATCGGTATAAGCAGCGGCTACGAGTGGCGTGACAGTTGACCCAGGTGCGATGCAATTTACTCTCACGCCGGATCTGCATAATTCGGCTGCTACGTTCTTTGTAAGTCCTACGACTCCGTGTTTGGCTGCTGCATATACATGGGGGCCTAGCCCGCCAGTTACACCAGCTGTGCTTGCTATGTTGATAATTGACCCTGACTTTTGTTTTTCCATGTACGGGGCTGCGTGTTTAATTCCGAGAAACGTGCCATAGAGAAGTATGTCTAATGTGGCTTTGAATTCTGATGCATCGGTTGAAGAAATTGGCCCCCTCGAGCCCACTATCCCCGCATTATTCATTACAATGTCTAACCTGCCGAACCTTGTTACCGCGAGTTCCATGAGTTCCTTCACATCATTTTCTTCTGTCACGTCACAATACTTAAAAGCGGCGTTATCCCCTATTTCTGATGACAGTTCTTCACCAAGTTCTCTTTGGATATCGCCGATGATGACTAATGCCCCTTCCTCAGTAAATCTTTCAACGGTTGCTTTCCCGATACCAGATGCTGCACCTGTTACGACAGCGACTTTTCCCTTCAACCTCATAATCCCCCTTTTTCTCCATTCTGTGGTTTGATCTGCCCCACTTTTTGCCATGCAAAAACAGCAGCGAATAACAACGCAGCGGTGCCTATCCAAGAATAGGCAAAGCTTCCTGTCCAGTCCACAACAAAACCGAATAAGGGCGGTGACACTAATGCACCAAGGTAGTACCCAGTCATTGTTATTCCCGTAGCTCTACTGACTGAAAGCGGAGCTTTATCAACTATGCAAGCATGCATTGTTCCAATGGCAGAGAGCTGAGTTGACACCCCGACGATGGCACCTACTATCACTAAGGCAATTCCCAGTGACGGGCCGAGACTTACCAAAGTGACTGCAACCGTTGAACAGAATAGTAGGGTCATCAGTAACCTAACCCGACTACGGGGACCTAGTTTGTCAGCAATTAAGCCATTACAGACCATAACTAGCACTCCAAAGAAACAAGCTACGGAAGTTACCGCCCCTGCAAACCCTGAACTTGCGCCAAGAGAATCCTCTAAATACGAGACTATCCATGAATATAGTGGCTGTGAACCAGCTATAAGCAAAAACGACGCTATTCCGAACCAGTAGAAATTCGGCGGGAGCGCTTTATCTTTATTCTGGTCGACACTATCGACTAGACGGTTTGGCACTATCAACAGAGCAGAAACCCCTACGCAAATAGCAACTCCCCCATTTACCATTAAGATGAGCTCCCATTTCCATTGCTCTGCAGACCATGGGCCTATGGCCGAGGCTAATGCAGCCATAAGTGGCACACCCGACGTTTTCACCGACATTGCCAGTGTGCGTTTCTCTGCTGCAATGACTTTTCCAATTACAACATTTGTTCCAGTGTTTGAAAGGCCGTATGCTGCACCTGCTAGTACACTTGCTATCAACCAGATGCTATAAGTTCCTATTACAGCAACTAAAAATGAACAGATTGCGACAATAGCCATATCTACAACGATTGATATTCTTGCCCCTAATCGCTCGGTTATTCTCCCTGCAAGTATGGAACCTAGACCTGTTGCTCCGAAATAAACGCCGACAATCAATCCGACTTTACCTTTTGAAACAAGCAGTTCTTGACTCAAAACGGTCGCAAGGAAACCAGGGAAGAACCCTAACGACGCCCCGATTCCGACTGCCCCCGCCGAGACGACAACTACACTCTTTTCTTTAGGCCCCATGAAGGCTTCTAGATGATTTGGATAAATAGATATGCGTTGGGTTCATCCACGTATCTCAGTGGCGATCTGCTCTCGTAGACGTATCTTTTGTATTTTTGTTGCAGACATTGGCCATTCTGTTACAAACCGGACATAGCGAGGTATTTTGAAGCTTGAAAGTTGCCCCTTGCAGAATTCAATTATTTCATCTTCAGTTGCGACCATTCCATCCTTGAGTTGGATGAATGCGGCTGGAACCTCAACGTACTTATTATCCGGAGCAGAAACTACTTGCGCTAACTGGATTGCAGGGTGATGCGAGAGAAAGCCCTCAATTTCAACTGCTGCAACATTCTCTCCGCCTACTTTAAGCATGTCCTTTATTCTTCCATGATAAGTGACTCTGCCGTCTTCATCTAGAGAGCAGAGGTCCCCTGTTCTAAACCAACCGTCTTCGGTAAAAGCTTCCTTATTTTTGTCAGGTGCATTATGATACCCCTCGAATACGCAATACCCCTTTATAAGAATCTCTCCTTGTTCATTAGCTCCAAGGATTTCGTCAGTTTCTGGATGTCGAATTTGAGCTTGAATACCTCGGAAAAGCCTTCCGGAAGTTTCCGTCCTCTTCTCAAGAGAATCCTCTATGTGTCCAAATGAGACTACTCCCCCACATTCAGTAAGTCCGTAAGCACTTATTTGGACAGTATTAGGCATTCGTTCTTGCATTGATACAAGGAGGTCTGCAGGACCCACATTATTCACAATGCGCATATTAAGAATATCCGGATCGTAATCAGCATGGTTAAGCAATGCTTCCATAATTGTGGGAAAACTTGCGAAATTTAATGTAGCTTGCTCTGATTTCATATATGAAAGAGCTAATTTTGGTTCAAAATATTCCATTGTCAATAAAGCTGCTCCCGCATCAATACATGCGATTAGCGGCAGCACAAAGCTCATATGGAACATCGGCAGAGGGTCCCACATTCTGTCCGTCTCCGTGATTTTAAATCGAGTTCTGCCTGCTTCAATAGCCGGTCGAACTAATGCTTCATGGGTGATAGGGCATCCCTTCGGGTTTGCAGTCGTTCCTGATGTGTACATCATCATCGCAATGTCGCGGACTTGCAGACGAGAGCGGCTTATTTCTATCGCCTCTTCATCTATATTTTTGCTGAGACTTTCAAATGTTTCAGTATCAAGCATTCCTGTTGGCATACGCTCTCCGAAGAGAATAATTGAATTTAGATTTCGGGCTTCGCTGAGTTCAAGCCGCATTGGGTCTGCTTGGTTTTCCAAGTCTGGAAATGCCTCCTGAAGGAGGTTTACGAAATCGACATGTTCAACTATTCGGTCGGTTGTCGCAAGCACCTTCAATCCCGCATCGTCAATCACATAGGCAAGTTCCTTTGCTTTGTATCGAGCGTTGATTGGAACGGGTATTGCTCCAATAAGTTGACTTCCCAGAAGTAGGTCTACGAACTCAATGCAGTTTGACATCAGTATCCCAACAGAATCTCCTTGTTTGATGCCGATTGCCTTGAGGGATCTAGCTGCTTTTGAGGCCCTTTCGTATAGTTCGGTGAACGTGGTCCGTGAGTTAGGAAATACCACGATGTCAGAATCGGGGTGTTCATTGACTGCACGCGCTAACAAGTCGGGGAGAGTGTAAACATCAGAAACTACTAACAATGGTCCTCCTTAGGAGTCGTTTGATAAGATGCGAAAATACAGTTGGAGATTCACATGTTGACACCTCAAGAGGTAGCCGAGAAACATCTTACCGCAGTCAAAGGCGGAGACCCATCTCAAATGGCTGAAGACTACGCTGACGATGCAGTTTTAGTGAGAGGTAATGATGTCTATACAGGAAAAGAAGAAATATTTGAGTACTTCAATGGAGTTCCCGAAAGGTTAGGCTCTGGAGTAATAGAATTTCTTAAGTTAGAGGTAAATGAAACTATTGCATATTTCAGTTGGAAAATAACCGATGACCAGAAGATAATCTGCGGAAAAGATATGTTGACCATTAAGGATGGTCAGATACAGCATCAAGAAGTGACTCTGCTAACCGAGGACTTTTAGCTTCCAGTCCTTCCTTCCATGATCCCATCTGCACCGGGAAGCCAAGACGCAACTCCAGCAACTGGAATGGCACAAAGTACTGATTCTACGATTTCTGCTTCGGATGCTCCGGCTTTACGTGCTCCGTTAGCATGAACATTAACGAACCTAGCTGAAAATTCCGCTGCATTAACTGTACATAGCAGCAATTCCACACTTTTGGCATCAAGAAGATTTTCTGCAAGGCTAAATTCTCTCATCAAAACATACCCCTCTAACGCTCTAGGGGCATCGTCTGCCATGAGCTCTACATATGGCGGAATGAATCCAAAATATCCTTCAAAGTATTCGAGGCAACTTTCACGGTCTAATGCGAATTCAGGCATGGCCTTTGCTTCAGTTTCGATTACGTCGTTGAACAACTCGTTAACAGCAGAAGTAAATTTTGTGTAAACTTCTTCTCCCCTACTAATGAATACCGTTAAGGCGGCTCCTCTCGCATCGTTTAAGGAGAGTCCCAATTCTTTTGATCTTTTGAGTTCGTTATAAAGTAATTGGCCATGGCCCTTTACAGCAGCTGCCGAAGCCATGAAAAGCGCTTTAACCCATGCTGGTAGGGCACCATCTCGATCAGTTACGTCTCGAAAACGAGCATATCCTTCAGCAAACTTTTGTGATTGTGCAGCTATTTCACCTGAAACAAGGACTTTGCTTCCCAATGTTTTGTGATCTGAATTTTCTCCCATGATTCTCCTTTAAAGTTTTGAAACTTCTCCACCATCAATTACGAAACATGCCCCTGTAACAAAATCTGATATTGGAGATAGTAGATAGGCAACCATCGGAGCAATTTCCTCAGGTGACCCCATTCTTCTTTGAGGTATTTTACGCAATCGGGCTTTAAGAATGTCCGCATTTTCTAAGACTGCTGCTTGAGCAGATGTTTCAAACGCACCGGGAGCAATTGCATTGACACGAATTCCATAACGGGCCCATTCAGCAGCAAGTGATTCGGTAAGTCTCAATAAAGCTCCCTTTGATGATGAGTATGAGGCAAGAGAAGCCTTTCCCTTCAATCCAGAAGTTGATGCAATATTTACGATAGACCCACGTTGACTTTTATTAACAAAGTGTCGTGCAGCCGTCTTTGCGATAATCGCTGGGGCGATAACGTTGACTTTCAAGGTATTCTCCATCACTGCAATTTCACTGTCCAATGAGTTCTCGGCTGGAGCAATTCCTGCATTATTAACAATTCCGTGAAGGTTTCCAAATTCGTTGCAAGCCATATCAGCTAAGCCTGATACCTCTTCTTTAACAGACATATCACAGCACACAGGAAGAATTCGTTTGTCATTGTATTGTTGTAGCGATCTTAGGTCACTCTCTGATCGCGCTGCAGCAAGCACATATGCGCCTTCGTCACTTAAATACTTCGTTATTGCTGCACCTAATCCACGGCTTGCCCCTGTTACGATTACGACCTTTTCCTTTAGTTCAAGATCCATCTGAAAACTCTTCCACCATGCCATTAGCAATGCCGAGTCGCAATATCTCTGAAGCTCCTTCGTACACACGCATGGGTCTGGCCTGACGATAGTACTTTTCAATCTTTGAACCTCGAATTAATCCCCATCGGCCCATTGTCTGCACACATCGGTCAACGACCCTACATGCAGCTTCTGTTGCGGTAAGTTTTGCAAGAGAGGATTTATCAAGATTTTTAGCGGGATCATCAATGGCCAATGAGGCAGTTTGGTATGTCAAGAATCTTGATGATTCTAAATCTGACCATGAGTCCGCAAGGAGCGTAGCGACTGGACCATGTTTAATTAAAGACCTTCCAAATTGCTCTCTCTGCGTACAGTGCTTTACTGCTTCTTCTATAGCACCTGTCATTACACCCAAAGCAGCTCCTGCAACTGATATTCGGAAGACAGAAAGAGTTGCCAAAACGTTGCGGAAGGCTGTTCCAGGCTCCCCTAGTCTTGCACTTTGAGGCAGTACGACATCATTGAACTTTAATTCCCCAAGGACATGTGGAGCTATAATCTCCGGCGACGGCGACGTCTCAAGCCCATCGCTATCAGCTGGGACCAAGAATAGTGAGTAGCCATCACCTTCTTTCGCGAGCGTTGTATAAAAAGAAGCCGCTCCAGCATTTGATATGAACGACTTCTCACCGCGTAGTATCAACTCTGCCCCTTTTTGGTCAACTACAGTTTCAATCCCTTTGAGGTCTGAGCCTGCTCTTGGTTCAGTCAAGGCTAAAGCCGCAAGCGCTTCAGCTTTTGATACTAGTGGAAGCCATTCTTCCTTTTGCGATTCTGTTCCGGCAACGGAAATTGCGTAACTTCCAATCCCCTGCAATGCGAATAGGGAATCAAGGTGCGATGAACTCCTCATAAGCTTTTCTCTAACCAAACACACCGCAAGCGGATCCACAGTATCGAACCAGCCCCCGTATTGGGATGGAACCATCAAAGCCGAAAGACCACTCGCTCGTAAAGCGTCCAGTATGGGCTGATAAAGTTCACTTGACTCATCAGCTTCCATAGCATAAGGCTCCACAGAATCCGCTAACTTTCTCGCATCCTGAATAACGCCCTCATACTTCGAGTCAATTTCCATAAGACCAGACATCAATACCACCAAATCTAAGTTACGGTTCTATCCTAGACTGCTTCCGTTAGATGACAAGAACAAAACTTGAGTATAAGGTAAAGGAAACATTCAAAGGAATACATATGGCCCTTACCGAAGCATTTATGACAGCTGACGAACTTGCAGGGATGACTCCTGAAGAGTTCGTGAACCAAATCCGCCATGAATGCATGAAACCCGGACGAGGAATGCATGACCATCCACTTGTTCTTGGGGTTGAGGCTGGGACGGTTACTGTTCCTCAACTTCAGATCTTCACAGAGCAGTTTTATCTCCATATTTCGAAGATGCTTCCATGGATCGGCGCTATTTATGTTCGTTGCCCCCATGAGGATGTCAGGACCGCTTTGGTTAAGAACCTAGCGGAGGAATGTACTGGGTTTGAGAGCAATACCGCAGCGCATCCTGAATTGTTACTCGAATTTGCCAGAGCACTTAAGTGCGACACTGACGCAGTCCGTAATGGGATCCAGCTACCAGCAGGAAGGCGAGTAACCGAATACTTTGAATTTATGGGCCTGTGCCGAGACTGGTTTGTTCCGCTCTCTGCTATCGGAATTGGGTTAGAATCTTTCGTTCCTGAAACTTTCACTCGCATGGTAAAGGCCTTCAAAGAAAACTACGGAATGACGGATGAGCAAGTAATCTTCTGGCAGATGCATATTCTTGCTGATCAAGATCACGGCGATGAGGGAATAGAAATGGTATCCAATTATGCAATCAACGGCGAGCAAAGAAAAGCCGTTTTTGATTGCACTATCGAAACCAGTCGCCTCTTCTATGACTTGTGGAACCTCTACAGGTTACGAGAATAACTGGACCCAGATGAACACAGACGAATCGACAAAGACGTCACGCTCCGCTGAAGACTTATCTGCATCCCTCAAGAAAAGAGGACATGTTGTTACTTCTTGGGACGAACTCCCATTGGTCACCATGGATGAGACAGGTATTGAAACTTCTTCCTACCGGATAGGCCTGCCGGATAACGATGATGCACCGACTGTTTTCAAGGTCAATTTCCCACCAAATTGCCGGGTTGAAGCTCATACCCACTCGTGTGATTATTCTGAAATAATTTTAAAAGGAAGCCAAAAAGTCAGCGGAAAATGGCTACATGAGGGCGATATTCGTGTTGGATTAGCCAACAAGGGGTATGGGCCTTTAATAGCGGGTCCTGAAGGTGCGTCCGTGTTGGTGATCTTTTCGGATGGCAACTGGCCTGCTATCGGTATAGGCGCTGGCGATGGAAGCACCATTAACGCAGCAAAACTCCTAGAGGAATTTAGCGCTGCTAAGAGTTCATAGCTTTTTATGATCTAGTAAGTTATTGCACGCGTCGGGCACAGCGTTGCTGCCTCTAATATTTGTTCTTCATATTCCGGAGCAGGGTTTGGCTCAATGACGTCTACGGTAGCGCCTTGGTTAACGCGAAATAAATCAGGAGCTACTCGGACGCAGTAAGCAGTTCCTTGACATATTTCTGGATCTATCTTCAATTTGTATCCGTTATTCTTTTCCATTACGTATTACAAGTTCCGTAGAATGATCGGAAATCTTCCATATGCATCATGATGACTTAATTCTGTATATGTTGGTAAATCATCGGGGTCGAGTTCTATACCGGCGTTAAATAAGGCATGAGCAATATTGACTAATGTTCCATCGGTTCCATCATCATTGTCAGTCCGTGCTGATAAGCCTGTCACTAAGGTCCTACCAATGCACGTATGTTCACCTCCACCAAATGCGAACCCCCATGGCTTTACGTTTTGAGTTTCCCTATAAGGGTTAAATTTGCGAGCGTCTTCACCAAATACTTTTACATCTCTATTTGCTGGAGTGAACAGACAAGCCACTCGCTCACCTTCTAAAATTTTCACTCCGCTACTCAGCACGACATCCCTTAAAGCAATACGCAATAGAGCCGGAGAAGGCAAATGCAGGCGAATCGCTTCATGTCCAGCACGCTTCAGGAATTCTCTGTTAAATCTTTTCTCGTAATCTTCCGGATGTTCCTGAAACCACTCATGCAAATGAATCATTAAATGAGGTATAGCATGTGTAGTGGTCTGACTTGATGCAACGAGATATAACGTTGCTTCACGTAATGGTAACTCGTCATCCCAATTGTTGTTCCAATGGAGATACATGAGGGTTAGGAGATCACGAGGCAAATCATCCTCTGACAGATCTCCGCTGCGAAATTGATTAATTAAATCTTTACGACGCTCAACAGAAGGTGCATAAAATTCTTCTACAAATCCCTCTCTGATTTCAAGGATCCTTGAAATTACTGTCGCATGATCCTCTGTTGACCATTCAACAGTTGCGCCAGTCCCAAGTTGTTCTATATACGTACGGAATGCATCAGTTCGCTCCTGAGTATCTACACCATCAATTCCAGTAGTTACAGCTGATATTCTTGCGAGCATTGTTCGGACTAGCGCACAGAGGTCTGTACGTACCTCGCCCGTATCATTACTTGCTTCTTTGCATTCTTCAAGAGCGCGTTCGATCAGAGGGAGTAGTTCTTCATGCTCGTAGTACTCTAAAGCTTCTTTACGAAATAGAGGTGCCTGCAATCGTCGTCTTTCAAAATGCACATCATGATCAATAGTTAATAGCGAGTCCCCAAAGAAGGGTTGGCTCTCCTGATGAGATCCTTGCCGGAAGTCCTTTGAACGAAGTATTTCATCAACAGATGCGAAATCAACAAAATGTTTAATGCCCTCAATGTGAGGTGGAGGTATGAGATCTCTTATTGTTTCCATCTTTCCCCCTCTAATCAAACTATTTGCAGAATAGCTCGCAAAAGAAGTCCTTGCGAGTTCGTAATCAATGAGCGCTCAAAATAGCTGCATTAAAATACTGAGCTCCAGATCCTGCGCCAGTAACTAGAACATGTTTTGGTTCCGAAATTTGAATACCGCTTGCTTGTCCTCGTAGCTGCTTGACTGCTTCAATAATTTTTAGATTTGGCCCTCCCCAACCTGTATGCGAGAAGGACAGCAGGCCGCCATCAGTATTTGTAGGGAAATTGCCGTCTATTCCGATGCCATTTTCATAAAGGAAGTCGCTGCCTTCACCTTCCTCACAGAGACCAAGAGTTTCAAATTGTCTAACGATTTCCCAAGTGTTTATATCGTAAAGTTCAAAGAGGTCAATATCGTGAGCATTAATTCCTGCCTGATTAAAAGTTGTTTCGAATGCTTGCTTCCCTAGTCTTTTGACTTCGTCATAACGTGCGGGGTCGACGTATTGCTGGCGATACCATTCTGAACTTCCTCCGAGTATCTGAATAGGTTTCTGAGGGCAATCTTTAGCTCGCTCGGCGGTCGTTACGATGAACGCTGAGGCCCCCTCGGTAGCTAAACATAGATCAAGCAGATGAAATGGCTCAGCTATCCTTGGAGAATTGATAATATCTTCAGGGGTGTACGGGCCTTTACCGTACATTACTGCTTCAGGATTTTGTGCTCCGGCATTTCTGATTTCTGAGGCGATGGAAGACATTTTGAATCTATCTGGCTGAAATCTTTGAAAGTAGACTTGAGCCACCATTGCGAAATGGGCTGCAGTGAATAAGCCCCATGGTTTTATAAACTGATTATTCGGCTGGGTATAATCGGCTAAGTTTTCTTTTTTGAGAACTCCAGCTTGCCCCCCAAAAACTACAGCAACGTTACATAAACCGAAGGAAACTGCTGCTGCTGCATCTAGCAAACCCGGAACTCCTTGTGGGTAGGTGTCCCCTACCCAACGGAACGGTTTTCCAAATATGCCTGTCCAGTCAACAACGCCCGGATCAAGTTTTGTCCCTCCTGGGCCGGGCCAACGAGCAGCTATTCCATCAACTTCTGCTAAATTCATTCCAGCATCTTCAAGGGCTCTCTGCACCGCCTCTACACAAATTTGTATTGTATTTGTATCCAATGATTTGGCTTGTTTGGTGATTCCTATTCCTGCGATTGCAACATTGTTCTTTTTCATACTTTCCGACCCTCTCCCCAAAAGTGGGTCCGGATCTCATTTTTCGCAATCTTTCCTACTGCATTTTTTGGAAGCTCATCCCAGATTTCCATCCGTTCTGGAATTTTTATTGAGGTAAGTTCCGATTCTTTACACATTTGCAATAACTCATTCGTAGATACTTCTGAGCCACTCTTCAAAGCGATTACTGCTACTATCCCCTCTCCCCATTCTGGGTCTGGAACTCCCACAACGGATGCTTCTAGGACGTCATCATGTCTGTATAGAACGTTTTCAATTTCCGTAGGCGCTATATTTAAGCCTCCTCGAATTATCAGATTCTTTTTCCTGTCGACAATGTAGATGAATCCATTGCTATCTACTTCAGCGATATCACCCGAATGCATCCAACCATCTATAAGTACCTGTTGGGTTCTCTCTGGATCTCTGAAATACCCTTTCATAACGTGAGGACCTGAGAAGACCACTTCACCTCTTGATCCTTCTTCAATTGATTTATTATTCTCATCTATAACCCGCACGTGAACTCCAAATGAAGGCCTGCCGCAGGACTCCAATAATTTCAGGTTCGTTGAAAGCCCTTTTAGATGATCGTCTTTGCTTAATATGGTGCCGATAGAAGCGATTTCAGCCATTCCGTACAGTTGGTTAAATATAGGACCAAATCGAGAAACTAATTCCTTAAGTCTGTTAGGAGATATCGGAGATGAACCGTATCCGAGGGTTACGAGGGTGGATAAGCTTTTATCTTCACTTTTCGGTAGTTTTTCCAGGAGGCGCATGAGTTGGGTAGGTACGAGAAATGTGTGTGTAACGCTGTTGTCTTTGATCTGCTGTGCGAACTCTATTGGATTGAAATTTCTGCTATCGGCGAACCCCATAGCCGCTCCAATGGTTAAGCAAGGAAGCATGGTTATGTTGACGCTGGAATTGTGTGGAATTTGGATCAGGTAGCGGCTTTGGGGGGTGATGTCATACTCGAGACAAGTAATCGTTGCATGTTGGAGGACTCGTTTATGGTCGAAAAGCACTCCTTTGGGGCGACCTGTGGTTCCACTTGTATATACAATGCAGAAGTCATCATCTGGCTTAATGCTGTAAAAGGAATCGGGGAGTTCTTTTGAACCCTGTTCTATGTTTGTGTCCCAATCGGAGGTTGAAATATCAAAAACTGGGATTGAAGACTTGGTAGCAATTTGTTGAACCTGAGGTAAGTGCTCTGAATCAGTTACTATTGCGCAGGGTTCACAATTCTCAAATATCTGCGTTAGTTCTGCTTGCCCTAATCGAAAGTTCAAACCCACATAAATTAGTGATGCTTTTGATATTCCTGTTATTAACTCTACTATCTCTGGCCTGTTGGGAAGAAGAACTGCTACTCGCTCCCCTTTTCCCCAATTGTAGGAGTTGAGCAAATTGGCAATTTGGTTACTTCTGTCTTCGAGCTCTTCATATGTTTGAGGCCTTTGCCCAAAGATCACCTTTGCTTTTGGGTTGTGTTTGGCATTTCTATGTACTGCTAGCCCTACATGCATGGTCAGTCTCTTTCAACTCTAAAGAATGGCAGCATCTCTCCTTTAAATTCTTGGAATGATACTTCTACAGGTTGACCTATGTGAACTTCAGATGGACTGCATTCAAGGAGCCTTGAGTACATTCTCCATTTCTCCTCTAACTCAACGTCAATGATTATGTAGGGAGTGGGGTATGCGTTATCTGGGGGCCGATGGACAATGGTAAAGCTATAGATTGAACCCTTTCCTGAACTTTCACGAAACTTCCAGTTATCCGACTGGCATTGAGGGCAAAGAGTTTGAGGTGAAAAGAAGCTGTTATCGCAGTCTTGACAAACCGGCCTGACAAGCTTTCCGTTTTTAATTTCTTCCCAGAATTCAGTTGTTAGCATGGCCGGATTATCCGATGTCACGCCTCAACCTCTGCCAGCAGTTTAAGAGCAGCCTCCTGAACAGTCATCCCTATGACTACGCCTCTGTTGCTTGCTGTTTGGTTACATGCACTAATTTTTCCTTCAACATAGGCTTTGAACGCGTCACCAACGGGAGCCGACCAGGCATCGCAACATGCCCCCGCAAGCCCATATTTATCGGTTATCTCCAACCCCGCAATTCCGGCATCATTTTTGCTCATACCACCATCCGAACATATAAAACCATGAGGCGAGACTTCTAGAAGGAATTTCGCTCCGGATCGCCCTGTGTGACCTGCAGTAACTAGTACATTGTTGGAGTCTTCTGGCTGTGCAAAAACGATTGAGTCCGTAACGATTATTTCTCTTCCCGTTTCGGAGGTAACGACGGACTCTCGGCGAATCTTGGTACCTGCGGTCACATCCCCTGGGTCGTTCTCAAGCAATACTAGTGCGGCTTCTTTAACAGACATACCTTCAGATACTCCAGCTCGTTCTGCAAGGATATTTACTCGAGAAATCACTCCGGTTTCGTACAGGTCAATACCATTACCTAATTCAGCAGTCATACCGTCAGCTGCTGCAGCTGGTATCCCAAGTGCTTCGAGGTACCACAAACCCGCTATTCCCGCCCCATCTTTTCCAATACAGCCATCATGAGCGATGACTGCGCGAGGACGGTGCGGCGCAATCAGACGAGCTGGCAAAACACCAAGATATGAAGAGGGAACCACTACATCGCGTCCCTCATTTCTTGAATCAACGTATCGAGCAGAGTCCATAGCAACTACTCTGCCTTTAAGATGCTCAAGAACTATGTCATGGGGGTGATCGGCCTCATCATTAAGAAGTGGAGCCTCTTCACTCATGAACCTCACCTTTCGTGCCCGTTCTTATATTTATCGCAGAGTTGCTCACTAGTATTCCTCTTTCAGCCGAAGATTACGGGGTACTTACCAAAGTAAGGTCGCGTGGTTGAATCATCCATTTCAGGTGGGTTATTAGGATCAGGTTTGCAGCCATTTAAAAACAGTGTTTGGACAGCTACAGGAACAAGTCCAAAGAGATGATTCTCTTCAGTAGAGTTTGTATCAAAAACAAGGCCCGCAGCTAAGTCCTGCCCAATGCAGGCGTGCATTCCTTGTCCGAAACTCAAACCCCAGGGGGTTATGCCAGTGTCCAAGTTTCTGTTTGGATTGAATTCGCCTGCGTCGCTGCCATACATTTCACTATCTCTATTGACAGTTTCAAGGTCTATAACAACTTTGTCGCCTTTTGCGACCTTTATACCTGATTTCAGTTCGATATCTTCTAGCGCCCATCTAGCCGCAGTTGGGGATGATGGCTGTAATCTGATTGTCTCATGCGTGGCTTTTTGGAGAAACACTTTATCGCTATATGCCTTCTCTCGATCCTCTGGATGCTCTTCAAGCCATTTAAAAATATTATGGACAACTCGCGTTAATGCTGTGGCTGAGGTGTGAGCTCCTGCTAGCAGGTAGAAAGCGATTTCGCGCCGAAGGGATTCTCTTGTCATCGGAACTTTATCCTGATTACGCAAAAGGACCAGTAGCACGTCTCTGGGAAGTTCTTCCTCTTCGATTTCGCCACGTTCAAACTTTTCTAATAAGCCATTCCGGAGGGCAATCCCAGGCTCTAGAAATTCTTCGTCAAATGCTTCAAGCTTTTCTTCGATTTCAGCTCGTTTTGCTTGAACATCACCCGTGTAGAACCCGAGGGTTGCTCCCTCAATGAAGGTTGTGAGATAGTCGTATAACCTGTTCGTTTCCTCGTATGTTCCGAG
>CEUM01131102.1_pt1 | contig 40051 bp, 30 predicted proteins | sample 356421 | NCBI WGS metagenome assembly CEUM01 (sample SAMEA2622716, study PRJEB7988) | marine metagenome | biome: marine biome (ENVO:00000447); feature: surface water layer (ENVO:00002042); material: "saline water (ENVO:00002010), including plankton (ENVO:xxxxxxxx)" | depth 5 m
CGCGTGGTGCAAGCCGGACGTTATCGCCCAGCACGACCCTGGTTCCCACGGAAATCTGGTTCTGCCAGCCGATGTCGCAATTATTGCCCACAATAAACTGAGGCGTTTGCGAGGCCGAGGCCCGACCGCTGAATGTCGTGACGCCTGACACACGGCAATCGTCCCCCATTTCTATGGACAGATTGCCCATGATCAAGGGCATACCAGTGTAGAGGTGCAGTCGTGCAGGGCTGTTCTGGCAACAACTCTTGAACAGAGGCAGGAAATAGCAGCGCTGTACAAGGAGGGAAAAAAAGGAAACCACGCCTTTGTGCACCATGTAGATGGGCTTCCATACCGATTTGGGCGCAGGCATCTCAAACCGCGTCAAACTACGGTAGACTGCGTAGGCAAAACGAGCCAGCGGCGTTTCCCTATTTTTAACGTATTGGCGAAGGTTCATACATTCAACTCGTTGAAAGAAATAACTTTTATCATTCAAAACACCTATCGAACCTTGAGGGTGATTGGTCCAGTTCAATACTATTAAGACTCTTCCGCTCCAACAGCCGCCACTACTGAAACTTCATTTCTGCCTGACACTCCCCCACGCCGTTTAAATCAATAGAGCGTATTATCCCGGCAGTATCCGTGGTTCATTAGCACGCATCCGGCGCATATGCCAGACTGCTTTGCATGAAAGCCACAGGTTTTCCCAGCCTTAACCGAGACAGCGCCGACACTCACCACCATCAGGCGCGGACAGAACGGGGAATGCCAAAGAGCATGCCACCGTAGGGAACCCGGGTCACAAACAGAGAAAGAGCAAGACTGACCACCATCACCCCCAGCACAGTGACAAGAAAAGCTGCCATCGGTTCCGCAATGACCAAAGCGACGACCATGGAAACAAATCGAAGTACGATAGGGGTGTGAAGCAGATATATGCCCATGGTGTTTTGTCCGACAATGCGCAGCAACCTGGATTCACGACTGAATTCAGAAAAGAGTACAAAGAACAGGATGAGGTAGAAAAAGGCTGTCCACCAATGGTTCCCCGGTAATGTCACCTTCATGACTGAACTGGCCACAAATAACAGGGCAACCGGCAGAACCCACCGACGAAAATCGGTCTGCGTCCGAAGCCGGGACATGACCATACCAAGGACAAAGAATTGCAGGCCGAAAATGGCATGCAGTACCGGCTCCTGTCCCTCCATTGCCAGCAGGCTGTGAAATGGCAACAGCGCTTCCACATCCACCGTGTTGTAAAAAACGATGAGCGCAATCGTTGCGGCGATGGAAAGAAGAAGCGAAGCATCATGAAAGAGACGCCTGACAAGCGGTAATGCTGCCCTGATCAAAAACAGCGACAGGAGAAAATACATCTGCGGCGCATACACGGACATGTACACACGGGCCGCCACCTGTTGCGGTTCCTGCCCCAGAACGAGATGGGCCGACAGAAACCCGACCATCTCCAGAACATAACGGGCCACTGCATAAAAGATTAAAAAGAGCACCCACGGAATCAGCAGGCGTACCGCGCTCTTTCGTATATACGGACCATACGCCACAGGCTTGGCATCCAATTGCATGGACAGCAAAAAACCATCTACAAAAAAGAAAACAGGCACGGCAATGGGCAACACCCAGAACAGCACCCAGTCCAACTGCAGGGGCGACATGGCGGGGACATACCCCACCGCATGAATGCAGACGACCATGACAATAGCCACGGCCCGCATCTGATCAAGATATTCTATTCGTTCTCCTGCCATTTCATTAACACCTTATGCAACGTATTCAATTACATATACATTACATTTGATGAATATGAAACATAAACCGACAACAGGTCGACACGTAAGCGAGAAAGCGGTTTCCCCTTTGGACAACACATCAAAAATGTGTTCTAAGTCCATAATTATCATTTTTAGTGTTAATAAATCGTATTCAATGGATAAAACCAACTGATTACTGGCAGACCATCAGCAGAGAGCGCCGTGAACAAACGCATTCTATTTTATACTCCCATTTTTCCCCCTGAATACAGCGGCGCAACGTTTCAAGCTATTGCACTGGCAAAGCAACTGCAAAAGAGTGGACACGACATTACCTTCCTGTGCCTTCGTCAAAGCGACATAAGCCACCCCCTTGGCACCTTTGATACGGTGGATCACGAGGGATTCAAGGTCATCGAAGTTCCCATTCAGAACTATAAGGAACCATATACGCTGAAAAAACATGCTGAACTGGTCCTTCGCCTCTTCCACATTCTTTTTTCACAGCGCAAGACTTTCGACATCATCCACAGCCATAACTTCCAGTTCCCCTATGCAGCTCTCGGCGTGGCCGGACGAATTCTGCGCAAGCCCTCCTGCTGCAAGGTGACCATGTCCGCGGACCTCGACTATGAGAAGATCGGACGGGCCACCGGCTCCCTCTACAGCATCATGACCCGCTCGTTTGACAGGGTCATCGGGCTCAGCAGCGAGATAACCCAAACGCTCCGACAGAAAGGATTTACGGACAGCACCATCGTATCCATCCCCAATGGAGTGGATACTGATCGACTTCACCCCGTTGATCACGACACAAAGCACGAAATCAAACACTCCCTCGGACAGAGTGATGGTCCTGTGGTTCTGTTTCTGGGCGGCATCACCTACCGCAAAGGCGTGGACGACCTGATGACCGTCTGGAAAACGGTTGCCGACCACAACCCGGAGGCCAACCTTCTCCTGCTCGGTCCCCGCTCTCTGGATGAAGGGGCCAGCGGCGATGTATATTGCTATGATGAGGCAATGGATTTTATACGGGAGAATGACCTGGAAGAGCGCGTCCAGTTTCTTGGGCGCATCAACGATGTCCGACCCTACCTGCAAAGCGCCGACCTACTGGTGTTGCCATCCAAGCTGGAAGGTATGCCCAATGTGGTGCTAGAGGCCATGGCCTGCGGCACTCCGTGCGTGGCCAACCGGGTCAGCGGCATAAATGACATCATCACCCCCGGCGAAAACGGGGAGATCATCGATTTCGATACCGACCATTTTTCCCGGGCCATCATCGATTTGCTCGACTCGTCCGACAAGCGCGACAAGTACGGGGCACATGCAGCGTCCACCATCAAGACACATTTCAGCCTGCGGGCCGTAGCCGAACAATACGCTCGACTCTACGCTGCCATGCAGCAGCGATAACCCTCAAAGCAGAAAGACCATGGCTCAAAGCGGAAGCACCATAAAAAACGCAGGCATCTACGCCCTCGGACTCGTTCTCAGCAAACTGGTCGGGCTGGTGATGCTGCCCATTTACACGCGGTACCTTTCGCCAGCCGACTACGCCCGCATCGAGTTGCTGCTCCTGACCACCGAACTGACAGCCCTGGTCATCGGCTTCGGCATCCGCCAATCCATCACCCGCTTCTATTATCGCTATACCGAAACAGACGACAGGCGCACCTTCCTGAGTACGGCCATCATCCTTTCCATCGGGCTGTACACCACGGCGAGCATTGTCGGCTTCTTCAATGCCGAGCGGTTGTCCGTTCTCATCTTTGAAGGGCTGCCCAAGGAAACCTACTCATTCAAACTGGTATTCCTGCTTTTCTTTCTGGAGCCACTGAAGATCATCCCGCTGGTGCTGATTCGAGCACAGCAGCGGGCCAAATTGTTCGTCATGGTCAGTCTGGCAGAGCTCCTGCTACAAGTCGGTCTGAACGTCTATTTCATCATTTTCGCCGGGCAGGGATATGTCGGTATCCTCTACAGCAGCATCATCAGCATTTCCCTGATTTCGCTCTATCTGACCATCTACTATTTCCGCTTTTCCCGTTTCCGCTTTTCCTCAAGCATGGCAAGGGAAGTGCTCAAGTACGGCGCGCCCATCGTGCTGCTCAACCTCGGCAACTTCGTGCTGACCTTTTCCGATCGCTATTTCCTGAAAGCCTATGCAGGGCTGACCGAGGTGGGCATTTATTCACTGGGGTACAAACTGGCCTTCATCTACAGCACCCTCTCCTACCTGCCCCTCTTTTCGTCCTGGAATCCGAAACGATATGAACTGGCAGAAGACCCGACATTTCCGGAAACCAACAAAACGGTATTTACCAACGCCTCTCTGCTGTTCATCTTTTTCGCGCTGGGGATATCCGTCTTTTCCCGCGATTTCTTCCGCATCATCGCAGCACCGGAGTTCCATCCGGCGTACAAGGTCGTGCCCATCATCCTGCTGGCCTACGTCATTCAGGGCTGGACCAGCCTCACGGATTTCGGCATCCACTATACCGGCAAAACCAAATGCCTCGCGCTGGTGGGTGTGGTCAGCTCCGCCGCCATTGTCGCGCTGAGTTTCGGCCTGATCCCGACCCTGCTGGGATACGGCGCAGCGCTGGCCACTGTGGCCGCCTTCCTGGTTCGCTTTATCATGACCTACCACTACGCACAAAAATATTTACATCTTCCCTATGAATGGGGAAAAGTCATGACCATGCTCGGTCTTGCCGTCGTGGTCTACGGACTCTCGTGGTTGGTCACTCTGGATAACGTCATCCTCTCGGTTGGATACAACAGCCTGCTGTGTACCGCCTATCTCGGATTGATCTGGTATTCTCCCATTTACGGCAATGAGGAAAAGTCAGCCCTGATCAGAACCGTCCGCCAGCAGCTGCAGCGCTTTCGCCGACAAAAAGCCTAAGCCGACTGACCTTCGAGACTTGAAACAATAAAGGAACACCAATGCGCATTCTCAAGGAAAGCAGAATCCCGAACATCGTTTTCGTCATAGCGTTCAAGGTGCTGTTCATTCTCGGGAAGTACAACACCAAACTTCGCGGCATCGCTTTTTTCCTGTTGGCCAATAAGCGCTTTCCGTCCCGGCGATTCAAGACTTTCAATGATGTGATCTACCGGCGCAAAATCGACCTGTGGGATATGGATTTGTCGCTCTATGCCGACAAGTTGCGTGTGCGCGATTTCGTGGCTAAGGCCGTCGGGGAGGAATATATCGTTCCCATTCAAGGTGTGTATGATCACTGGACCGAGATTGACCCGGACACACTCACCTACCCGTGTGTACTCAAAAGCAATCACGCCCAGGGACAGGTCATTTTCCTCGACAGCCGCGACGACTTCACGAAAGACAGGCTCAAGGCATCCGAAGAGTGGTTTGAGCGCGACTACTTCCGATTCGGCGGCGAGCCGACCTATCGCGGCATCACGCCCAAACTCTACATCGAAGACAGGATCAATACGCCGGACGTGGACCTCAAAGACTACAAATTCCAATGTTTCGGTGGTGTCATCAAATCAGTCACCGTGGACATGGAGCGATTCTCCGGCCACAAGCGGTGCCACTATTCCCGTGAATGGGAGAAGCAGGACTATACCCTCGGGCTGGAGTTCTACCCCGGTGAAATCGAGCGTCCGGCAAACTATGAAACCATGGTCGAGATCGCCGAAAAGCTGGCGGCTCCGTTCAAGTACATCCGTATCGACCTCTACAATTTCGACGGGCGCATCTACTTCGGGGAAATGACCTTCTTTCACGGCAATGCCTGCTCGCAAAACAGCTCGGAATACTGGGATAAATGGCTGACGGACAACTATCTGGCCGTGGCTGACAACAAGGACCTCATCTAGACGCAGAGAGTCGTTACGGCACAGAGCCCGCAGCATGGCCTTTGCTGATGTCCTTTTCATTCACCAAGCGCTTGAGTTTCACTGACAAACTACAGTTCAGCTTAATCATCAAGCGATACTGTTCCACCTCGATTGCCAGTTCCTGAGCGGGAATCACCGGGCAAGGGCATCGTTATCCATGTATTGTCTTCCGAAGCATTGGAATACTGAAAGATACATCCTGCCGGGCCAAACGCTCTGTCCATATTTCCTCCACCCTCTTGATACAGGGGCTCAAATTCTCTATAATTCGACTAGTGTCAGATTTGCGCCCTTGTTTTCAGGGGCGGCGAGGAGGAAGAGGTGAGTCATTCAACCAATATTTCCATTGAGGCCTTACGGACCCCATTAAAACCTTACGCCACACCGGATCGTAGTCGTGCTCTCTGGCAGATCGGGAACACATTTCTCCCCTATCTGGCTCTGTGGGGACTACTCATCTATCTGTTGAAGAACGAAGTCTCTTTTTTCGCAGTTATCCCGATTCTCATTTTGGCAGCTCTTTTTCTGGTTCGAATATTCATCATATTCCATGACTGCACGCATGGTTCGTTCTTCGCGTCACGCAGGGCCAATACCATACTGGGCTACATCTCGGGGTTTCTGACCTTCACACCATTCAGCTACTGGCAACGCAACCACCTGGTCCATCATGGCACCTATGCGAATCTGGATAAACGGGGAGTAGGCGACATGTGGACGCTGACCGTCAACGAGTACCGTGCACTCTCTCCAGGCAAACAACTGGCCTATCGCCTTTACCGTAATCCCCTTGTCTTCTTGGGAATTGGTCCGGGATATTCTTTTTTGATCACACAGCGGTTCCTGTATAGCTGGGAAGGGAAAAACGAGCGGTTCAGCGCCATGGTCACCAATGTGGTCATCGTGCTGATTGCTGTTCTGGCCACTCTGACAATCGGATTGAAGACATACCTGATGATTCAGGTCCCGATAATGTTAATCGCCGGGGCGTTCGGCGTATGGTTATTCTATGTGCAGCATCAGTTTGACGGCGTGTACTGGGCACATAAGGAGGAATGGGACCCTGCAAGAGCGGCCATGGACGGCAGTTCCTATTACCAACTCCCCAAGGTGCTCCAATGGTTCACCGGAAATATCGGCTATCATCACATCCACCACGTCTTGCCGAGAATCCCCAACTACAAACTGCAAACATGCTATGACACGATCCCCCAGATGCACAAAGACAACCCTTTGACATTGAAAAAAAGCCTTCGATCAATGAAACTGAAATTATGGGATGAGGACCAGTTGAGACTTGTAGGTTTTACTTCCTTGAATGCTTGATTTTGCGCTCCAACCAGTTGTTGTTGATCACAAAACCTGAAAAAAAAGACGCCCCCTCTACAGGGAGCGCCATTTGGTTATTTATGAAAAACCGATTATTCGTAGCCGTTGGGATTCTTGGATTGCCAGTTCCAGGTATCGCGGACCATCTCTTCAAGGCCGAACTGTGCCTTCCAGCCCAGTTCCTTTTCTGCCTTGTCGGTGGAGGCGTAATTGGTGCCAACATCACCGGGACGGCGCGCCACGATTTCATACGGCACTGAAACGCCGTTGATCTCTTCAAACGCCTTGATCATCTCCAGCACGGAACAGCCATTACCGGTGCCGATATTGTGCACCATGTAGCCCGGCTCGTCTTCCAGCTTTCGCAACGCTGCGACATGCCCCTTGGCAAGATCCACCACATGAATGAAATCGCGAACACCGGTTCCGTCCGGGGTATCGTAGTCATTGCCGAACACCCGGAGTTTTTCGAGCCGCCCTACTGCTACCTGTGCGATGTACGGCATGAGATTATTGGGTATCCCTGCCGGATTCTCACCAATCAGCCCGGATGGGTGTGCACCGACCGGATTGAAGTACCGCAGGATGGAAACATTCCAGTCGTTTTCAGCATGGTGGAGGTCCTTGAGAATCTCCTCGATATATAACTTGGTACGCCCGTACGGATTGTAGGCCGAGGTTGGGGTATCCTCATCAAGAGGCAGCTTGTCCGAGAAGCCATACACCGTGGCCGAAGAACTGAACACAACGTTCTTTCGACCGGTCCGCCCCATCACCTTGCACAGGTTGATCATGCTCAGCAGGTTGTTTTCATAGTACATGAGCGGCATTTCAACGGATTCGCCCACTGCCTTGTGACCAGCGAAATGAATGGCCGCGTCGATCTCTTCCTTGGCAAACAGTTCTTCCACCTGAGTGAGATCGCAAAAATCGACTTCGTGCGTGGGTATTTTCACGCCGGTGATCTGCTCCACGCGATCCATGGCTGTTGGCGAACTGTTGTTGAAATTGTCCGCACAGACGACTTCAAAACCTTCGGCGAGCAACTCCACACAGGTGTGGGTACCAATATATCCGGCGCCACCGGCGACCAGCACTTTTCGTATTTTCATTGCTATATCCTCCGTATAATCAGGCACTCGACCCTAGTGCGGCAAGTACTCGTGAATGACAGGGTAAAAATCGTTAACAAAACGGTCCATGGCATCAGTCCGACCATTATCTCTCGATTCCACGGGCATGGAAATACGGATGAAAGCGGCGTCCTTGCGCTGGGCTGACAGGGTATTCCAGACCTCGGCCAGCTTGAGGGAATATTCATCGTTCAACACATTCCCGCGTACCTGGAACCAATAATAAAATGAAAGCGTGGTCGGCCCCTTGCTCATGACCGTATTGACGATATCAATGGTCCCCTTCTCTCCGGCCTGAACAGAGATAGCCTCGGTCGAGTCGAGATACCAACCGGCACCGGGCAGACAGTTACGGGGCGAATGAATGCCGCCGTCGCCCTGACGCCCGCCGTGGTAGCCCATGTAGAGGCTCACAACCTGCCCATTTGAATCGACATAGTTTCGTGACATGTAGTCAGTGGGACGCAGGACGTCCAGTATCTCTTGCGAAAACGTATCGGACCGACTCATGGTCCAGTCACCAACGACAAGAGGAAACTGACGCAACGGCTTTTCGAGAAACACGGGCTGCGGCTTGACGAAATGGACATACGCTCCTGCCGCAATCAGGAGAACGCAGACAATGAGGATTCTAGGATTCATGACGCTTCTCCCCGATCTTCAGGATTGCACCGAGAATGGCCATCAGCACCATGGCCACGAAAAAGACCATGAATCCGGCAAATTCATGGAAGAAACCTTCGGCTGCCGCCCGTCCGTAATGCTTGGCAAGTATCCCGGTAAAGAAGACGCGCAGTATGTTGGTGAAAACAGCCACGGGCAAAGCGGAAAAGATGAGCAGCCACTTCTTCCATGTCTTCTTCTGGCTGATGTAGGCAAAGGCCACGCTGAGCGCGATGAGCGACATGAGTGAGCGCAGGCCGCTGCACGCGTCCGCCACTTCGAGCGTCACATTGGGCAGAACAATAATGTTGCCCTCACGCATCACGGGGTACCCGAGCACCAGCAGTCCCTTAACAGAAACCTTGGTCACCAGCAGCTTGAGCGGCATGGTCATGGAGTCGTATATGATCGCCGGGATCGGAACCATGAGCAGCAGATACAGGATCGACAGCCGCATGGCCTTGAACGCCTCCCAGCCAACCGAATAGATGACGGCACCGGCCAAAACAACGACCATGGACGTGCGTTGGGTGAAGTATTCGGAGGCAAGGCCGCCCAGAACAAGCTGGATCACACCGAGCAGGACAACAAGAAGTCCCCATCCGGCTGGCTTGGCAAGAGTGCGGGCAATCTCTTCGCGGGCGTTCCAGAAAAAGAACCCGGACACCAGCGGCACCAGAAAACCGTGGGAATAGTTGTCATCAATGGACCATATCTCCACCATATACTTGATGATGTCGAAATAAACCAACCCCACGACACCAAAGAAGACGGCTACGTTCCATTTGTTCTTTTCAAACCATTGTAAAACAGTCACTCGTCCTCCGGGGGAATGCGATTATTCTCGATGGAATTCTGGCGACGCGTGCGAAGCATGAACTCGTAATGTAAGAGATCCGTAACTATTACCTATACCGTATATAAAAATTGGTTACAAGATAATATGGGTGTCAACTTGTTGAATATTCAGTTTTCAGCACTGCTTGTCCGACTTCCGAGTGGACCGGGCAGCTACCCTGAAATCCTTGTTTAAAACAGGGCGACTTGTCATCCAGCCCCATTCCTTATACGTTGCTGAACCTCTAACCATCTATCAAGCGACCACACACTCACATGAAAGGATTCTTCATCACAGGCACCGACACAGGTGTCGGCAAGACGGTTGTCACCTCGGGCCTGTTGTTCGGGCTGTGCGACGGTGGACATAAATCCCTGGCAATCAAGCCGGTTCAGACGGGATGCATTGATCGCAGCGGTACCCTGATCGCCGAGGACGAAGCCGAATATGCGCGGCTGAATGCCCCCCATTTTCCTGAAGGATACCCGGACGCCTGTATCAAGAAGTACAAGGACGCCTGCTCGCCGCATCGGGCAGCAGCGCTCTCTGGCGAGCAAATCTGCATCGACGAATTGACCCGTAGGACCCGACAGATGGCTGAGGCCTACGACGCGGTATTGGTGGAAGGCGCCGGTGGCGTGGCTGTTCCTCTTGATGATCAGTACACCACGCTCGAACTCATGCGCCGGCTCGACCTGCCGGTGATCATCGTGGCCGACAACAAGCTCGGCATGATCAATCACACGCTGATGACCATTGATGCCATCCGTAACCGCGGCCTTGAGGTGGCCGGTGTCATTGTCAACAACACCACACCGCCCTCAAGCGAAGACGAAGCCCTCCGCGCCGACAATGTGACGACCATCGCCCGCCACGGCGACGTAGCCATTCTGGCCGACATCCCATACACCGCCGACCCAGAGCAAAGGGATACGGTTCTCATCAAGGCCCTGCGCGAGGCCGTCCGTCTGCTTTCCACGGAAGAACCGCAGGATACGGCCATGGATTTTGACAAGGCACACCTGTGGCATCCTTATACTTCGGCCACCAATCCCCTGCCCACGGTCAGGGCCTCGACAACCCGGGGCACCACCATTGTTCTGGATGACGGCACCGAGTTGATCGACGGCATGGCCTCGTGGTGGTGCGCCATTCACGGATACGGCAACCCGGTCCTTGAGCAGGCCCTTCGCACCCAGTGCGGACGCATGAGCCACGTGATGTTCGGCGGCCTGACCCATGATCCGGCCATTGATCTCGGGCGCAAGCTTGTGGACATGACCCCGGCAGGGCTGGAGCACGTTTTTCTGGCTGACTCCGGTTCCGTGAGCGTGGAGGTCGCCATCAAACTCGCCATGCAATACATGCAGGCAAGCGGCCAAAAGGAGAGGACAAAGCTCTTCACGGTTCGCGGCGGGTACCACGGCGACACCTGTGGCGCCATGTCCGTCTGTGACCCGGATGGCGGCATGCATCATTTGTTCGCCAACCTGTTGCCCAAACAGATTTTCGCCCCGCGCCCCACTTGTCGTTTCGATGCACCCTATGATCCGGCCCCATTGAATGAAGCTACCGACCTGCTCAAGAAGCACAGTCATGAAATCGCGGCGATCATTGTCGAGCCCATTGTTCAGGGAGCCGGGGGGATGTGGTTTTATCATCCCGAATATCTGGCCGGACTTCGGGCGCTGGCGGATGAACACGGCGTGCTTCTGATCCTGGATGAGATCGCCACCGGTTTCGGGCGCACGGGCAAGATGTTCGCCTGCGACTGGGCAGACATCACCCCGGATATCATGTGCGTGGGCAAGGCGTTGTCCGGCGGCATGATGACCCTGGCCGCCACCCTCGCCACGGCAAAGGTGGCCCGAACCATCTCCGCTGACGGCGGCGTGCTCATGCATGGCCCGACCTTCATGGGCAACCCACTGGCCTGCGCCGTTGCGAACGCCAGCCTCGATCTACTGTCACGATCCGACTGGCAAGCGCGAACAGCCGATATCGAGCAATGGCTGTCGAACGCTCTCGCCCCCTGCCGCGAACTCCCTGACGTCAAGGATGTCCGCACGCTCGGTGCCATCGGTGTTGTCGAGATGGAATGCCCTGTGGATGTTCCGGCGCTGCAGGAATTTTTCATTGCAAACGGCATATGGCTGCGTCCCTTCGGCAAGCTCATCTACGCCATGCCGCCCTACATCATTTCAAAAGAAGAAGTGGACACCATCGGGAAAGTGGTATTCGAGGCTGTCCGCCAACAAATCCATACCAGAGGATAACCCAATGACCCTGCTCCTGATCTATTGCGGCCTGTTCCTGCTCATCGGCATCTATGAGTACATCAAACGGAAGGATTTTGAAGAATTCGTGGTGGCAGGTCGTCGTTACGGCGCCGGGGTTGTGGGGATTTCCATTGTGGCGTCATGTGTGGGTGCATCGGCGACCATCGGCATGACCGGACTGGCTTTCACGTCAGGCACCCCGGCTTTCTGGTGGCTCGGTTCCGGTGCGGTGGGGCTGCTGGTTCTCAGTACGGTTCTGGCACGCAAGGTGCGACGCAGCAACGTCTTCACCCTGCCGGACATGGCAGAGAAGTTCATTTCTCCGGCAGCACGCAAGACCATGGCCCTGATCATCATCCCGGCATGGACAGCCATTCTGGCGGCCCAGTATGTGGCAGCGGCGAAGGTGACCGTATCCCTGTCAGGCATGGAATACTCCACTGCACTGGCTGCCTGCGCCCTGTTCATCATCGCCTACACGCTGCTCGGCGGGCAGAACTCCATTTTGAAAAGTGACGCGGTCCAGTACGGAATGGTGGCTGCCGGTCTGCTCATGGCGCTCTATTACACCGGCAGCGCCTCGACCGTTTCCCTGTCGGACATCCCCGTGGAGTTCGTCAACAGCGATTTCACGCTCTCGAAATGGTCCTATTTCATGATCATCATCGGCGGTAGTTACGTGGTCTGCCCCATGCTGTTCGGGCGACTGTTCTCGGCGCGTGACGAGCAAAAGGCCAAGCAGGGCGCACTGCTCTCGGTGGCGCTCATCGCCCTGTCTGCCGTGGTCATTGTCTGCATCGGCCTGTACGCGCGCGGACTGGCTCCGGCCGGAACCAACGGGGAATCCATCCTCACACAGGTGGTACCGTCGGTCATGCCGGAATGGGCCGGTTTGCTGCTGCTATTCGCGCTGCTCTCGACCATCATTTCGTCGGCGGATTCCTGCCTCATCACCGCTGCCACGGTTTTTGAACACGATATCATCGGCGGCACCAGCGTGGGCCGTTGTCGCCTGCTGATGATCTGCCTCGGGCTGGGAGCGGTGTACATCGCCCACTCCGGCGGCTCCATCCTCTCCCTGCTGCTCGCGGCCAACGATATCTATGTATGCGGCGTGGTTGCCCCCATGACAGTTGCCATTCTCGCCTACGGCAAACGAATCCTCGATGACCGCATCATGCTCGCAGCCATCGTATGCGGCGGCATCTGCGGCATCATCGCCGCATCCACAGGCTTGAAAATCTACAGCTACGCAGGCATCGGCTTCTCCCTCACCCTCTCACTGGCCGCCCTGTTCAAGCCGCGACTGGCAACGCAGTCATAGTTCCACTTAGTAACAACCCAAAAACGCTTTCAGTGTTCCAACAAAGCGGCCTAACTTCTCACTTCTGACGACCCTGTACATCGAGTTTCGACTTGCAAGACGAATCATAATTCCTCTCACTTTTTCATATATTGGATTATCTGCTCTTATAGTTGTCACTCAGCACTGCTGATAATAAGTCAGAAATTATAACAGATGCACCAAACGTGATCATGAAGACAAATATGTATTCATAAAAGTCAATATTTGTTGGGATCAATGTTTTAATTGTATATGTGATGTATATAAGGCAGACAATTGCTAAAGTCACTTTTACATTTTTCTCTTTGTGTATCTTGCCGCCTCTGTAGCGAATGTATGATTGTAGTTGTATGAACTTTTTCTGAGAAATATAATACACAAAGAAAATAAGCCAATACAGTACAACTAACATAATGCAAATATACTTAAGGTGCATATATGAGTTGGAGATATTGTTGTGTATCAAAACAAATAAAATCTCTATTGGTATAATCATAATGGCATATACGTATGGAATGTAATCAGGGCTAATAAAGGTCGTTATCCTTTTAACAGGCTTAACCATTGGTTTATAAAAATGACTTTTTTTGTCACCTATTACGGCAAATGGCATAGCTAAAAGTGCTGCCAAGGATAGGGGGACAGATTGATAGGTAATCCAGATAGCAACACTAATGAGCAGCACAAGGACTTTCAAAGTGTGCTGGTAAATGAAACAGTATCTTTTTATCGATAAATTTCGCATATTTATAAATCGTTTTTTATAAGATGACTTTAGCTAAAATGAAAGGGGCTGTCCTAAACCAAATCGGTTATCTAGGACAGCCCCTTTTCATTTTTGTTTCCCTGCAGGAGATCTTGGCCAATGTTTAGCTATAATCGCACGAAAGACATTGCTACTACTCATCGTAATTCTCCATTCATAATGGCTTGAGCTTGATAAGCTACATGCTTCTTTTAAAAGGATACCTAACAAGAAGGCCAAGTTTTAAAAAAAAGTCGGACGCTGCTGCCGCTCCACTCTTGTCATCTGAGCTAACCCAAGGTAGTTTCTGATCTATTCCGAATGATTGGTATTTGTCGTTCGTTTTTTCAACCCATAGACTTTCAAGAGAATACCCTGCTCCAAAAGTCTCTGCGAGCTTATCTGGCTGGACCAGCTTTATGGATTTGGGATCACGGGTGTCTGCTAAAGAAACAAGAACAGGTGCAATCTCTCCAGTTAACTTTAAACGCATATTCTCTGGAGGATAAGCCTGCCGATCTTCTCCAGCATGCCTTTCATACGCGAGGCTAGGTAGGCGCCGCAGCGTTTTCTTGCCTCCTTTAAACACAAGGGTCGCAATAAGGTTGTTCCCCTCCCCCAAGTCACAATAAACTGCTTCACCTTGAATCTGGTGACCTTGCATTGTAAATGTTGGCACCCAGTTCTCAGTTAAGTAGTCATTGTCGACACTGACCATGCTCCGACACATCCTAAGGCCACTAGGTGTCATGACATCCATGCCTAAATAGTATGTGACTGAAGTTGGAACAACGAGCGCAACGAGTTGGGCCAACACCATGATTATGAGGAAAGCCAATGGAGCTGACCAAAAGAAGATTCCGACAGCATTCAATCGCGTTCTGAAGGCAAAGATCGACAGGAAGAGAAACACACCAAACACTGGTATGGTGACAATTGCAAAAAACAGAATTGGCTTAATAAAACTACCAAGAATAAATAACCAAAAAAACAACGACACGATCAATGCTGGCCGTCTCCAGAATGGGCGCTTCTTGGCAGTCAACTCTTCTGTACTTGTGACTTCATCTTTAGTCATGACCCGTTACTATTCTCCATGTTGTCATCTTCTCACTACAAATAGAAAAACAACTGATTAAGACTCAAACCATACGCTTTCATTCATCTCATATTAGTCCCGTACCATGTTTTTGATATATATGAACCACGATTTAAGTGGACTATGAGTAATTATTATTGCCCATAAAAAAACCGCTTCTGGCTGGCTCGTTACGAGCAAACCAGAAGCGGTTTAACTTAAGCAATTTACGAATGACTAAACGACTTTATTACTTTCCCGCAGCCTTGTGGGCGAGTAATAAAGTTTTTAACTTTTATGGTTGGCAGCCCTTGCTATCCGACAATCACCAAGACGAAATTAGTAATAAAGTTTTTAACTGAAAAACGTCCAGTGAAAACGAGCTGCGCTCGTGTGTAATAAAGTTTTTAACCGGGACGCTAGTTGAAGCAACCCCAAATTGAGAGCCAGGAAGTGTCGAGGCGTAGACGAACATAGAGATTTTAACTAGATCTTTATCGCCTCTACTGCTAACCTGTCTTTCTGTATGCCCAGATGGAGATGAAGTGGTTGATGGATAATTTGAGAAACACTTCATAATTAGATCTAGAATTGGATTAAATTTTACGCTATATAGTCGGTGCGTTTGCTGAGAGGGCATAATGCCTGATGTTTTACACCTTTTATATGTGATTAAAATCAATGACTTACAAAGCGATTGACTTATATGCTGGTGTTGGCGGATGGGCTGTCGGATTGCAACTCTCTGGCATCGGAATCCAACGATCATATGAGTGGTGGAACTCTGCTGTTCGAACCCATGAAGTTAATTCGTCTTCCGATGTCAGAGAAATCGACATTCGCACCTTGGAGCTAACAGAATTACCCACTAACGTTAATGTTGTTGTAGGAAGTCCCCCATGCACCGAGTTCTCATATTCAAACAGGGGGGGCAGTGGAGATATAGAAAATGGTCTTTTGGATATTGAAAAATTCTTAGAAGTCGTTGACCACCTACGGCCGACGTACTGGGTGATGGAGAATGTTCCAAGGGTTAAAAAAATCTTAGAAAAAGAGCTCTCTCCTGAAGGAAGGCTTAGCCGTTTTAGCCACCTAGGGCTGCAGGCGCATATTTTTGACATGTCTGAGTATGGCTTGCCACAGCGCCGAAAACGTTGCATCGCTGGTAACATCAACTTCGATCTCTTATTTAGTTATAGAAACAAATGTAAGCCATTAACGCTTGGGAGCGTGATAGACTCTTTGCATGCTTCTGAAGTGATTGATCCAATATATGGAATTAAAACATCAAAAAGCGTCCTGACAGATCATGACATTGAAGAAGCTCTTAACGATGAAGAACTTCGATACAACCGTGAATGGAAATGCCACCACCCAGTATACAACGACATGAGCTTCCCTGAAAAGCTAAACACCCCCGTCAGAACAATAACAGCAACTTGCACTCGAGTTTCTAGAGAAAGCATCATTATAAAAAATGGACAAGGAAAGCTCAGGCGCCTTTCTGTTCGTGAACGAGGTTGTTTACAAGGGTTCCCCACCTCTTTTCAATTCCATGGCAATTCATATGCTCAAAAAATCAAAATGACGGGGAATGCAATACCACCTGTGTTTACTTATTATATAGGCCAAGCCATTCTTGGTGTCTCCCCTTCAGAGCTGCAACCCCCCTCAACCTTCGTTGAGAACCTGAACACCGATGTGGAAAAAGCCCCAACTACCAAAGTAGACAGCGAAGGAAGGTCTTATCGAAAAGACAGAAGGTTTTGGTTTGCTATTCCAAACTTGAGATTTAAGAGTGGGTGGCGGTTTGATCTCTCGAACTCAAAGAATGAAGACGAAGAGTATGACTGGGTTGTCAAGTTTTGGCATGGCAATTCAAAGAACATTCTTGAAGTTAAGTTAAACAAATCTCTCCTCCTAAAAACCCTTGACAACAAGGCTTTAAAGCCGGCCAAAGACCAACTCTCTTCTCTGCTAAGGTCTGTTAGTAGCCATAAAAAGAAATACACGCCTGAGGCACTGCAAATGGTTTGGACTCACAGAGAGGAAGGCATGCACCCCTATCAGCTACTTGACGATTTAGGAGCTTGCTCAGAGGCTGCTATTGCTATCGTAAATACTATCTCTCCCGAAGACAGGTATAAAATTTCTTCCGAAATTTTGGGCGTTAAGCCTGACGCCCAATGCGTTAAAAAAATTAAGCGTTTTTCTTCAGAAATTATTGCCGGCATCCTTATTGGCAGTAAATTCAACACCTCCCCCTTCCATTTATAACAGATTTTCTGTATTTCTGTCTGGCAAGCGACACCATATCGGCTGCAGGTTCAATCGGACCAAAACCGTCTGATATTGTGTGAAATTATAGTTTGTCGATAGACATGTGTATACCCGGCGAACAACTTTCTCGCCGGAAGTTTTGTCGTAGCTAAAGGAGTATTTGATGCGATCCTATACTTTTGGGCATCGTTTTGGCGAAAAGGTTGTCCATCAGGAAATGTTGAATGAAATTTATGGTGTTATTGCCTCCGTGACTATTAAGCCTGCAAACAGCCAGGCGAGGCCGATAAAAGCAGCAGTACTGGGAGGATTAAAGAATGCAGGTTGGTCTGATCCGGTAGCCCTCTCAGTGCACTCTGGGATTACAATTACTTCAATAAAGGATGAAGTGGGGCTTTGCCTTCAAACGGGCGGGAATATGGCGCGAGGCTACGCTGACTTGATAAAGCTACAGACGTTATATCAACGAGAAACTATCTCCTCAGGCATCATACTTATGCCTACTAAGATTGCAGCAGATGCCCTTGGAAGTAATATTGTGAACTATGACCGCTTTAAGCGTGAGATGGAAATCTATGAACGAACCATTACCATGCCTTTGGTTATCATCGGGTGGGAATAGCAATGAGCTCAACGGTTGAAGGTAAAGGATACAAACTGGGTTGGCCACTTCCCGCGCGAAAGGATTGCTTTGCTACTCGCATTGACCATGCTGAGCACAGTTGGCCTGTTACTATTTTGGGAAAACTGCAACATCTTAAGATTCTTCATGTCTCGATCGGATTGCCCAAGTATAGATTGTTAAATGGGCGAACCGCTTCATTACAAAAGGAGTATCTTGCTCAAAACAGTGACTTGGCTTCAGATTTTTTCTCGCGAGACTATGAATCAGAAGAAGCACAAAAAGCCCAACACCAGTTGCTGAAAGAACTAGTAAAAAGGAAAGATTTACTTAGTTTTTTTGAGAACCCAAAGCAAAAACAGGAACAGCCCTTAATACTTGATGAAAATGGATATGTGGTCAATGGGAATCGGCGACTATGCGCTTGGAGAGAGCTATACAAAAGGGACGACTCCGCTTTTGACCATTTCGAGCATATTGAAGTTGTTGTACTGCCGCCTTGCGATGAAGAAGACATCAACGACTTAGAGGCTAAGCTGCAAATTGTTCCAGACATAAAGGATGAGTACTCATGGCACGCCCTGGGCAATAGAATCAGGCAGAGGCTGTCAGACGGAGCGAAGGCCTCTAAGGTCATGAAACAATATCAAATGAAAAAGAAAGACTTCGACAATCTCTTGCAGGCTCTCGATTATGCCGAAGTGTATTTAAAGAAAAAAGGGAGTCCTCAACAGTGGAGCCATGTTCCTGACGAGCATTCCTTTAGAAGAATAGCGGAGAATGCCAAGACCCTTAGTAGTCCAGGTGATAAAAAGCTGTTTAGAGATTTATGTTTTGCCCTCATCGATGATCCTCAAAAATCGGGGCGTGTATACGAGCAAATTCGGTACACACGGAAGTACTTTGATTCTGTAAAAAAGGCTTTGAACGAAGAGTTTTCCACCGAAGAACCGAAAGAAAACAGCGGACTAGATATTCTAGGGACATCCGATGAGACAACCTCATCTATGCCTCTTGCCGCCGAAATAGAAAAAACGGAAGATCAAGGAAAAGTTGCCGAAGTGGTACGTGATACGATCGTGGGCCAAGAGCAACTAGATAGGGACAAAAAAACATCAAACTTTTTATTGAAACAACTGCAAAAAGCAAACACCGCCCTTCAAGATGCTCTTAACAATGGTTTGAAGCCAGAATCTAACACAAAAGGGACATCTAACCAGATTGAAAGCATTGAAGCTGGCCTAGATAAGATTAAAGCTTGGCTAGAGAAGAATGCTTAGAATTGAATATGACCATAAGTCACGGCAGGCAGTTCTAAGCTGGGACAAAGAGTGCAGTGAGTCTGAATGGGTACGCCTTTTACGATACACCCTTCACAGCCATACCGAAGATGCGGAAGACCTCGCTTATAATGTAACAGCTCTTCCGTGGTGGTCGCTCCTCACTGCCAGGCATCATCTCAAGGAGATTTTGGGACAATACGCGGTAGAACTCGATGTTGGAGATGATGCTGCGATCCTTCTTAAAAAGGCAATATCAAACGAGATTAGATATAAAGACACTCTCAAAGAGTCGCCTGTCACCAGTGAAGATATTAAAAACAAATTAGCTGCAGTTGGCTTTGCTCGGCAATTAAAAACGGAGCAAATGCGCAACGTCTGTAAAATTGGGGCATTGTCGGCAGCTGCTTCATTTTCTGTTCCGGGCGCCGGCAAGACTACTGAAGCTCTTGCATATTATTTCTATCGCTCAACTTCTGAGAATCGCTTGTTGATCGTTGCGCCCAAAAATGCTTTTGGTGCTTGGGATGAACAGATTGAGGAGTGCATGGAGGGAGTGGTGCCAATAGCTAGGCTGAGAGGAGGAAGGGATAGAATTCAAGAACTCCTCGAAGAGCAGCCCCGTTTTTCAATAATAACCTACCAACAGTTGAATACTGTTAACGATTTAGTCTCTGCATTTGTTGCTGAAGCGCCCACGTTCCTTTTTCTTGATGAAAGCCACCGAATAAAGGGAGGCATTAAACTCCGAACAGCAGCTTCTGTGCTGGGCTTATCTCATTTGCCTGTGTCAAAATTAATACTCTCTGGCACCCCCATGCCTCAGTCAGATGGGGACTTGATCCCGCAATTTACATTTCTTTACCCTGAAATCACTGCAACTGAGGATAATGTCGTCGAACTGATGAAACCTGTTTATGTCAGGACGACAAAACATGAATTGCAACTTCCTCCGATTATTCGCGTGGCAAAAACGATTGAGATGTCGGAAACGCAAGAGAAATTGTACAATCTCATGAAATTTGAACTAGTGAGGCAGGTTGAAAAGAGTCTTTCCAGAAGAGAGAAAAGTATGTTTCGCAAGCTCGGAAAGAGCATTATGCGAATGCTAGCTTTTGTTTCGAATCCCGCACTACTCGCTCGTGAAATAGATTGGATTGACTCCGACTACCTTGAAGCTCTTCTTGAGGAGAGCCCCTCAGGCCCCAAAGTTGATTACGCTTGCAACAGAGCGCGTGAATTAGCTTTAGAAGGTAAGAAAGTACTAATTTGGACTTCATTTGTCCAAAATGTGGAAATAATCGCTGAGAGACTCTCAGATTTAGGGGCTGTATTTATACATGGTGGAGTCGACTCTGGCCTGGAAGAAGATGATGATACGCGAGAAGGAAAAATTCGCCTTTTTCGTGATGATCCAAGCGTCCAGGTGATGGTTGCTAATCCCGCTGCGGCAAGCGAAGGAATCAGTCTTCACATGGTTTGTCGCTATGCGATCTATGTTGATAGGACATATAACGCCGCACACTATCTACAATCTGAAGATCGCATCCATAGGCTTGGCCTTAGACCCGATCAGTCTCCTATCATTGAAGTTTTGGAGTGCCCCAATACCATTGATGAATCTGTGCGGGATAGACTTTGCCTTAAGGTTGACCGGATGGCCCAGGCCCTTGAAGATGAGTCGCTAAATATCGATCCAATCCCATTAGACCCGGCATATATTGAAGATAGTGAGAGCTATGCACTCGGATTAGATGATGAAGACTTAATGAGCCTGCTGCAAAACCTTAAGGGCTAAGCATTATGAGATTGTCTGCCGGCCTTCTTCATACAGCGTATGACATAATACAACTGATCTATGCGAACACTATGTCGAAACGTGACATAGAGTCTTTGCTTGGTAGAAATTGGGTTGCTTCGTCTGATGAAGCACTAAAACTTGCAGTGACGTGCGGCTGGGTGGAAGTAAGCGCTCCTCCGGCCTTTAGTGTATCCAAAAGAGGAGAGGAAATTCGATCCCAAGAGAACTATCAAACTCGACTCAGGGTTCAGCTTGAAGATTTTATTGGGCGATATAAGCCTTCCTGGAGTAAATTGCTTCCAGGTGGAAGAACCCAAACTCTGATGTGCCTGAATAAAGATGTGTTTCAGTGTTTTAAGGAAGCCGGATTGACAGAAAAGCCTCCAAGTAAGAGCATTGTGTCATGGTGGGATCGCCTTGCTTCACGAGCTCGAGGGCAACGTGATGCAATGTTGCTCGAAGTGGGGCGTGCAGGAGAGTTGTTGTCAATAAATTATGAGACGAGTCGTGTTGGCTCTGCCCCTAAGTGGCAAGCCATTGAAAGCAATGCTGATGGATACGATCTTCTTTCCTATGTATCTAGAGCAGACAACACTCGACTTAGTATTGAGGTTAAATCCTCTACACAAGCAATCGACAGAGCTTCTTTCCATTTGTCAAAAAGAGAATGGCGACATGCTTCATCTACGCCAAACTACCACCTCCACCTATGGGCGCAAGTTGAAGATCAGCCGCAATTAGCAGTGCTAGAGGCCGCTGATTTACTAATTCATATTCCAAAAGATGTAGGAAGCGGGGAATGGACATCGTCGGCGATCCCTTTCGCAACTTTTAAAAAACACTTTGAAAAAAACTAGCTGCTTAATCTGAGTTGACGCTTTATCCACCATCAAAAGCGAGTTTCGTATATGTATGATTTATCAAAAGAAATAGATGTTTACAAAGCAAGTCTGCCTTATATGGAAGCGGCTAAGGACACAGCCAATGCCCTTCAAATGAATGATCACGGCCCACTCCACGCCCAGCGGGTGTACATGAATGCCAAATTGCTTTGCTCTCTTTTTGACATCTCACCGCACGAAAAAGCTCTTTTACTTGCAGCCTCACTTCTCCATGACATTGGGATGGCAGACGACAGAGACAATCACCACATCGTTGCACATGATTTAGTACTTGAGCTATCTGAGTCAGGAGAGCTCCCCTTCTCCGCCGAAGAAGCCCATGTAGTTGCCACCCTTTGTAAATGGCATAGAAAAGATTACGATCCGGATGAAGTGGAGGAGCAATTAAAAATTAGGACAGGCCTGTTGGCCTCAATGATACGTATTGCTGACAGTATGGATTTGGACTACCGAAGAAGTCCCGATTTTCAAGGGTCTAGAGAGAAAATTATTGAGAAAATCAATAAAGACCAGATTCCCCACCATCTAAGTGTGCTTAGCATTATAGCTCTCAGATTACGTGTAAATCACATTGGGACTAAGTTGGAGCTTTTTATTGAAAATTTCAAATTAGCAAGTTTACAAATTGATCGGTTGATAGAAGAACTATTGGGGATTAGATTTTCTTGGCCAATCCAATTAGCTCCTATTCACTCCTCGCTGCCTAAAAGTAGCCTAGAAATAGCCGACAAAAAAAAAGCAATCGTATTTGCTTACTGCAACGCCCATGGGCTAATCTCAGCCACAATCACAAAGAAACAGCTTGAACTTCAAGGGTTTGAAGTAACGACAGTTTGCAATCACAACCAGACGTTCTCATCCACAACATTTTGGAAAGAAACATTCCAAGAGTTTGATTTTAATGACTACAATTCTGTGTCGCTCTTAGATTTATATCTAGACCCTATACTCCTTGATGACACTTTGAAGAAAATTCAAGAGAACTCCCACTGCTCTTGGCATTTTGCCTCCCCACTTGATGTCTCTGGCATCGAGGTAAAAAAAATGATCTCAGCAGGTGTCAATCTTTATCTGTGTGACGAGCGGGCCCTTTTCACAGGAAATTCACTTGACTCAAATTTGCTTTTTTGGATGCGGGTAGCGGGATTGTGCAACTTCGACAATCCGCTTGTGACAGCAGGCATAACGAGACAAGAATATGATGTTGCAATGGGCATAAGATATGAAATCATGGCCTCTAAACGCGAAGAAAAAGAGGAAGATCATTACAAGCAGTTAATGTCACTTATCGCCCAAAACGACTTGGATTTTTTTACTTCACGAGCTTCAGATTTCACGCAACATATAGTCGAACACGGGTTGATAGGAACGAAGCATGGGAGGGTTTTGGTATTCAAAACAAGTCGAGTCAATGGACGTTCGGTCTACGATTTTGTTCATAAAGCAATCGTAAATCAAGGGGTCCGGCAATTTGAGAATAATGAGTTTGAAACACCTTTCGCCATTTTCCCTCAGGTTTTCCCCGGCGTGGTGCGAGTTCTATTTGTAAGCTACTTCAGCAGATCAGAGAAAGCTTTCCCTGTTAGATACTTTCTGGACTATGACGAAAATTCAATTGGTGGCAACTCTACTATATGGCAAGCATTTAACTCAGAGGACGAAGCCTTGAGCACCATTAATACGGTAATAGCTCGAATTAATGATCACTTCCAGGAGCATTGCGACATGCCAGTTGAGTCTCTTAAAGACCCAGGTTAAGAAGTATTTCCTTGACGCTAGCCCTTCGGTCACTTTCACGAAGAACTAACACGCTTGAATCGCATTTCCCTAAAAGCTGCTCAATACTCGTGTTGACGGCCCGTTGAAAGCCCATGCCCTCAGGGCGTTCTCCATCTGGGACAAATGGAATTCTTCCCAAAGGAAGATAAATGTGCCAATCGTAGTTGGTGCTTGCCAGCTCTATACACCGATTAACATATTCTTTTGTTTCTTCATCGTCAGTTCCATCTCTATGAAGCCAGTGAGCTGCCAGGTCTAAATAAGATCTATCAGTAACAAAGCTATCCCTTTTTTTCTCAACACGTTGCTTTTCCTCCAGAATAGCCCATTGCATTTTTCTCATCTGCTCTTTATCGCACCCTTTACCGTCAGCTCTCAGGCCGAGATTGCGAAGCAATGACCGAATATCCACTTGTGCACACGAAGCGTCTATCTGCGACATGCTACTGCAATCCAACAAATCGTTCATTAGGGTAGTCTTTCCGGTTGAAGAGGGACCAGTTAAAGCTATTCTCATTGAAACAACCTATCCTTCAATGATCGTTTGATGAAGGCGTCTACGATGTTCAAGCATGTTTTTCTTATCAATAGAGCATGGCAACAATTCTATCACACCTGAGTTCAACTGAGCATCAAATTCACTCTTTGTTAGCCCGGGACGATAGTACCCATGACGCCTTTCTTGATAATAATTGTCAACTGTTTGAAAAGCTTTTCCAAACATCTTACCGAGATATTTAAGCCTGTCATATGAATATGCCGCACTACTATTGACGGGGAATATGTGCCTTTCAGCCCACTCCGGTGATGTGCAAACTGAACCACCATGTTCGAGAAGGATTGGTTCGATCGATTCCTCAAGTTGTGTCCCAGGGCACACTAACAATGGATATGCTGAAATTGAATGGAGGTAACGCTCATTCTTTGACAAAAAATCAAATGTTTCAAGCAATGTAGCCCTCCTTTCTCCTGCATAAAAAAGGATGTTAAGCTTGATGATTAAACCAGCTTGATGGGCGGCCAACAAAATCTGTTTTGCATCGTTAAGATAACTTTCCGGTGTTTTAGTTTTCCTCATTGCCAACAACATTTCAGGGGCCCCGCTTTCGAATCCAAGATCAATAACTGCTGCCCCGGCCTCAACAAGCAATGGGATATCATCTGGCGACAAAGTATCTACTCGAGTTTGAGCTCTCCATTTGAAGCAAAGTCCTTCCCTATTCCTTTCATCCTTCAGCAACTCAATTTCTTCTTTCTCCATCAAAAAAATGGGGGACTGAAAATAAATCGAGATGTCATCTCTTTCATAAAATTTGACTATTTCCTTTGCTTCGCCAACGATGTCTTCTGGAGATTTTTTTATATATTTACGCTTTATGTTTGAACAAAATTTACAATTAAAAGGGCAGCCTCTTGCCACTTCAATTGAAGCAGGAAAAGCTTTAGCATTACAATACAACGAATAATCCAGCCCTCCGATCTCTTCTACATTATATTCTGAACAAGAAGAAAAAGTTGACACTTTGTTGTCACGGTTTTTAACCCAAATCGGATACTCTCTACAAAGTGGCTCCAAATCCTTTTGGGCAATACTATACCGAAGTATAGCTAGTGTTGTTTTTTCTGCTTCGCCATGAACGACAACATCGATCTCAGGGATGTCATCGAACACACTCTCCCCTAATCTACCGACATGATCTTGTCCTCCAACCACAATTGGTGTGATCGGAAATTGTTCACGGATGCGAGCCGAATATTCTTTCAATTTTTTATAGCTAAAACCGCTGATGCAGGAGAGTGCTATCACATGTGGTTTGGCATTTAAAAGCCATTCAAGAGCTCGATCCACTGCTTCTGCTCGAGGCAAAGGTTGGGGGTCAAACACTTCAGCCTTAAATCCATGTTGAGAGACATAGGTTGCTATGGACAGCAGGCCATAATTTAGAGCAATTGAAAAAGGCAAAGCCCGATCAGATTCTTTTTTCGTAGCAGCCAAGGGGATAGATAACAGTGCGAGATTCATATTTCACCACAGCTTGAGAAGGACAACTTTCGGCACTCAGACGATGCGAAAACCATATATCCCAAATACGATAAAGACGTCGATAACTTTTATTAATAAATCACTCCAGCTAACTCCAACACCACATTTATTTTGGGTCTAACAGAACAATAGGGCCTAGAAACGATTATCACCGTGAATCAAAGCAGTTGCTGCCAACTGTGGACCCTCGCAGCCCATCCGGTGATTGAATCAGGAGCAAGCACCCCTTTGTTGCCCTCAGGTGCCTTCGGGTGATGAACTCCCTTGTGACCGTTTTCTCCGCAGATATTATTAAGCAGTTTTTGAGGCCACCTGAGGGAAGAGCGAACCAATTCGAACTCTATTTGTTCGACATCCTCTTTCCAGGACGCGGAATCCCTTGCAACAAGTACCTGGGTAGACAAAGAATTCTCAGCGTCCGAAGTGTCCACTTCAAGCAAATGGACGGTCTTGCCATGAACGCTCAAAGTCACATCGGCAAGCGTTCGAGTGGAACCATCAGAAAGAAGGTGCTTTTTGCTTTTCCCAACTTTTCGCAATTCAATAATATCTCTTGAGATAAAACCACATCTATGCTCGCTAATCAGCACCTCCACCATTTTCAGGAAGCACTTGAACTTACTTGCGAAAAGTTCACTGTAATCTGTCTCGTCATTCAATCTGTCTAGGTCGCCACCAGGGAGTCCGCACCCCTCAGTTCCTTCTTCGGTGCTGACAGCCGTAAGCCCGTCTCCGCCTTCTTCACTTGAGCCACCGGCAGCTCGCTTCCTTTCCTTGGTTGTAACCTTTTCCACATAGAATGGATTATTGAACTCAATGGAAACAGCGTCCGCCTCCACGAGGATGGGCTGTATGTTGGCATTTGATTCAACATCATCGCAGACGGTCAAAGACTCTTCAGCTCCTCTGCCAACAAGCTGAACAGCATTACCCTGTCCTGGGATGGAATGCTCAAATTTCGGATGCCACATGCTGATGCTTTGATGTATCTTGTTGGAAATATTCTTTATCTTGTCGATTTCAAAGACAAAACAAGCATTATGTTCACTCGAATATTGACCGCGCACATAAAGCTCAACGCCCGTAAGCGGTGGAGGATCAAATTGAAAATTCCATCTGCGATAATTCTTGAAATCGACTCCGTTCATTCGTTGATACCTGGTAATGCTCTCAAAGGAATTTCGCACATCGGGATCAAGTAAAATCCACGACAGGTAATTACGAGTTTTTGGCTCGTTGAGGTGTTCCAATGTAAAATTTGACGACTCCAGCACACTGATAAGAACATTATCTTCCTCATCGATCTCAACTGAAAATTCACCTTTCAGACACTCTGATTCTATGGCTGTTCGAGAAAGATAGCCTCCATGAAGGAATAAAGTCCGCGCCAACTCGAACTGAGGGAGATAGATGGTAAGGCCGTTATTCAGGTTGATAACAAAACACAGTTGATGAGGGTTATTCCATTTTTCCCTTCTATTAACAGGGCATTCGCCGATAGTTTTGACGTCCCAGTTCGTTGCATCGGCGATTCGGAATGAATGTTCCCATCCCGGCTTATCCTCTTTCTCAACAGAGTTGATGACACGCCCCCTTATTGCCGAAGACGCATTGGAAGCACTAAATGAATCCTTGGACTGTTCAGGCGAAAGCTTCAGATCGATCCTCCACCAACTTCCGTCAACCGGCCTGAAATATTGTCCGATTCCAACTATTTCAACGTCATCATCAATGCCACTGTGTATGAGTCTCGTCATTCTGGCCACCCAAGGTTTCGCAGAAATAATCTGGTTTGTCTCTTCATTCTCTCTTCACTGAGACCGGATAATCGCAGGAGTTCCCAATATTGTATTTTCGCAGGTGTCTTTTGAGTTTGCAGGACTCGAATGATCCTCCTTATCTGGTAGTTAGCAACGTCTTCACTGTTTTCTTCCAGAAAAGCGGCTGAAAGGGGAAGCTTGTTTAGCTTACGCATCAGGTGTCGGCAGTTAGCCTGGGCGCAGTACCAATTCTTGCTTTTGCGCGGTAAATCGAGCCGGCCAGCGTGCGCTTGCTTAACTCTCTCAAGTCTTTCGCGGACCTGCCTGTCACGCTCAGCCCAATTAACTCGTTGGTTTTCAGATCGCGTAGTTTTTCTATACTTCTCGCTGAGTTGTTTTAGCCAACTTCGATCATTTCTGTAAAGCCAGGTGTAGATTGCATCACCACCTGCGAGCCTTGCATTTCGTGTTCCCATTTCTCGCACCATCTCTAGCCACTCTTCCCGTTTGGACAGAAGAGTGGCCTGTGGAGCACCCTTTGAGGGTGAATACCGACACGACTCTGTGAAAACTTGTTCCTTGGTCTGCCAAAGGACTTCCTCAAAACGCCACCCCGCCTCCAATAGGGCCTCCAGCAGAACAATGTGCTGCACGTAGCTGAACGACTTTCGATGCTTTCGCACAATGAGCCGGAGCCAATTGGAAGAACTGTCTGTGATCGGGATACCGAGTTCTGCGAGTTGTTGAGAGGGCCAACGAGACAAGACTTTATGTTTCAGGTCTTCGAATATGACTTTGCTTTTTCGGGTGATGCCTGCGGCCCGAGCTGCCTGTTGATAAAAAAGGCTCCACTGTTCGAGGCTGGGGGATTGTACGGGAGGATGATCTAGAATCTCTCTGACTCTTCTTTCAATGCGTTTGTCATAAGGCGGTGAATTGGTCCGTGGAAGGCAGAAAACAAACGGCACAAGCGGTATAAAGGCATGGCGATGGTAATGGCGCAGCGTATGTTGTGTGTCGCATAGCTCTGCGTGTTTGAGACAACACCTGCATCCCGTCACCTGCCACTGACGAGCCCAGTATAGTTCCCCATAGTTCGAAAGCTGCTCCTCCAAGCATTCAGGACAAATCCGGAAGTGCTTGCTTCGGCGCACCAAGGACGTTGTAACCCCTAAAGCCAAATGGACAGCACCTTTTGCCCGAAGCTTCATCGCTTCAAGTACCTGTAGGCGTCTGGATTCAGGGATGAAAGGGGCATAGAGCGGGAACAGCGTATGGCCGTACACCAACTTTTCCGGAGTCAGGCCGAGGGAGGCTGGATACTTATCAGCTATGGCTTCAATATGAGATGGAAGATCAGCCGTGGCCACAACCTTCCTGTCTCCGAAAACTTCATCAAGGAGTTGCTTCGGGCTCGTAATGCCAAAGTGAACCCCAGCCCGCGCCACAGTGCTGTACAGAAGCTCGTCAGGGTATGGCACGGGAAAGTTGAGCATGAGATCACCCTGATTTGCGGAGCCAGTCTTCCACGTCAAAGATCATCGAGTTCCGCTTAAGCTGCTCGTACATTTCATCAGGACCATTTTCGGAAAACATGAAACGGAGGTCCTCGGACTCAAGCGTATGCCACTTCTTTTGTGGAACCGTTTTGACCTTTGGGGATTTTCGGGGTTTGTCTGAAGATTCGTATAACTCTAGGGCTGTTGCGATCATCTGAGGTGTTGAAAGGTCAGGAAACTCATCCAAAACTCGTTCGACAAGTCGCTCGGCTATTTCTTCGTCGCAATCCATGGCAACAAGTAGATTATACAAGCGCTGCGCCTGCGAGTTCCCTTCGAGGAAAGACGTATTATGAGCCGCCAGCACATGTGGTTTGATCGAAGCCGTCAGTTCCAAGAGCTTCTCGTCAATGTTTGGAACAATGAGATCCGAATACTCGGCAATCCGTTCAGGATCGCCAGAACGTAAGGCTGCCAACATGGGATGTACCGGCTTGAGTTCGTCATCATACACCTGTTGCATGAGCCTTGGTGTAATCCGCTCTGCATGAGTTGAAATGGCGCGAAGCTGGGACAACACGAAGAGCTTTACGACTATATCCAATACGCCCTGCGACAAATCAAACCAGTGTGCACGGAGATCCTCGTCAATAGCCTCATCGCGTTTTTGGAGCCACTGATATTTCCACAACTTGTTGGTGAATGCCCGCCATTCGTTTTGGGCTCTGGGACTTGATTCAGGAGCTTTCATTGGCTCCCATATCAATGCGCCAAGCCCGGCACCACGCCTTGCTGATCGAAGGTCCTTTTCGAATATGGGTCTTGCTTTGGGAGTGCCTACGAATATGACCGGCAGTCCGATAGTGTTTACGAGGGTGACAAAAAAGTTGAGCATCTTCTCCACACCACCTGACCGCCGCCGATCCAAATGCTGTATCTCATCAATGATGAGCACCCCGATGGCGTGGAGATTGGCAACCTGGCTCATCATGGCAAGGAGCTTCTCAATGCCATGCCGCTTACCGGTATATTTCGCCTCGTAGTCTGTGTGCAGGACCCGGTCGATTGCCCTGAAAAACTGAATGCACAGGTTCTTCAAAGTCCCATCATGAGGGCAATCCACTTTGAGGTAGGTTATCTGCGTGAAATTATGTTCCTCATGATAAATGACTTGCGGATAGGTCGCAAAAATCCGGGCGAGAGTCGTGGTCTTGCCACTCCCTGAGCACCCGATGAGTGAGAGGCTAGAAGCTGTCGATTTTGCATGCTCAAACTTGAAAGCTTTCAGCTCTCCGGTCATGACTCGCTCGTAGCCATTTTGCATGTGGGTATTCAGAGAGCCGTCTGCCAGGTTCCTGCCGACGTATCCCTGCCTCATCATGATCGATACTTTTTCTTCAAGCTGGATATGCGACGTAAGAGGTTGGAAAAAGTCATCCAGGAGAGACGAAATGACATGTGCTCTTTCGCGCCCGTCAGCAAAAATCGCCTTGGGGTCAAATTGCACTTCTCCTGTCAGATTGCTGATAACCTTTGCGTTGTCCATCAAAGAAGGCAAGGCCTCAATCAAAGGATTATCCTTGTACTGAGGAATGCAACTCGGCTCGTATACCGCTGTCACCATATTCTTTGGGAGAGGCATCTACTTGTCCTCATTGCCAAAAATTTCGTCCGTTAAATCAGGATAGGAGTAATCCTCCATTTCGGTATCCTTGAACGGAATGGTTTTGGCCTTTGCATGTTGAGGCTTTTGACGATTCTTTTGGCTACGCTGCTGCCGTTCGTCTCTTTTCTCGTTTTCTCTGTTTGTCCGTATCCCTCGGACACGTTCGGCATTGCTCAGGCCATCTGCACTGGGCGCACGTTGGTGGGCTTTTGCTATTGTGTCCTGGACAAGCCGCTCATGCTTCCTCTTCTCCTCATCCTCGCGCAGTTTCCCTTTCGCGATTGTCTTCTTCTGGGCATCCTTAATTTGCCACACATCCCAAAAAGATGCTCCAGCAAATTCTCGAGAACGTTGCGTCAGTCGGCATGGCCAATACTCACTGCCGTTCAGGTTCGGGAACAAATAGATGGTGTCGGCGGAAGCAGGATCATACGCGGCACGCAGTCCCTGAGGTCTACGAGCCTCCTTGGACCTATGCAGCCATCCCTGTTCCAGGACCTCCTGGGACGTGTAGTAAACTCCGAAAACGGATATACCAAGTTCGGAAACTGTTGCCTTGGTTCTGGGCAATAGGCTGATTCGTATGGCTTCTTCTGACGCCACTCGTAGCCGCCCGGTTCTGTGTTGGATTCCCCAGTTCCAAAGAGAGAGCGGAGTCATCTCCAAATCCGCCGGCATGTCCGGCTCGCGATCGTATTTTTCCAAAACATGAAAACGATTATGCATCAGTATCGAAGAGAGAATGATCGTCTTGAATTCGCGGACGGTGAGTTTGGCATCAAGCCGATAGTCACGTCCTCCGTGCTTTTTCACCATCGTCTTGCCGACGACACCAGGGGCAAAGGGCTTGAAGTCAGCCTGAAGAGTTCGAAAATTCCGTTCAACAATGCCTTTTGCGTCTCCCCTGTAGGGCGGCGTATTCTCAATCCTGATTGAAAAATTGCTCTCCAACGATTCAATCTGATGACCAAGCAACTCTCCTCTGTCGGCAAGTATGGCACCAGGCAGACCGACGGTCGGCCACTGTTCGCTGGTAATCTCAAGCCCAAATTCAGCGCAAAGGCTTACCTTGTCAGTCATTGCCATTGTGAGAGCCTGTATGGCGGCAACATAGGAGGCATTTTCAAAGCCAACATAGAAGCCTGCGACCATCCTGCTGAACACGTCTTTGACTAGATAGACAATGGGGCGCCCAACGATATTGGACCGCTCGCTGTCCGAGACCAAGTAAATGTCGGCAATCGTTGCGTCGATTTCATAGCGAGAACCCGGGCCGAGAACACCAGTGTTCGCCGTTGAATCCAGCGGTCTGACGTCCTTGTTGTATTTGATACGGTTCGTTCTTTTCTCTAGGCTGTCTGGCTGAGCGTACTCGCGTTTGTAAAAATGCAACATCTGCCACCTGCTGGGGATATCTTCTTCGGGAACGTCTGGGTAATACGCCTCGTACCGATCCTTGAACCTACGGTGAAGATAAGAAAAACTGATCTCTGTATCTTTCAACCAATACTTGTCGATGGTGGTTCGAAAAAGGCGTTCAACCTCATCATCAACGAATGCCCCCACGCCGGGTGTGTACTTACGTGGCCTTCCAAGCTTCTTGGCCGTCGCTTTGCGTTTTTTTCCCCTACCGCCTGAGTTTTTGTAATTGGGCAGTAACGCATTGGGGGTTTGCCCTTGTTGCCAGTACCTCCGAATAAGCGTGTAAAGAGTTGGCTTTGAAATTTTTTGATTGGCAAGAACTTCTTTAATTCGACTAGCGCGACTGTTCGGTTCATAGAAAAGCGGATCAGTGACTATAGGCTGTATCAAGTCATGATTTCTATCACGCCGTGTCTGTGTTGCACTGCCTCGCTCTGGAGTTACCAAAGCGAGTTCGGCAAATGGATCTTTTGCCCGTTTCAAGACTTCGTCATCCAAGCCTTTAACTAACTCACGGATAAGGACGAGAGAGGGAAGGGCTTTGGAATTGTCGATATTGATCCAAACAATTTCCTCACTCAGCACAGACAGAACTCTAAATAGCTGGCCGTTGTATTCAAGGACCTCATTTACTCTGAACATAGAGGACCTCCTGTATGATGCTCGTATCCGTTAACGCCAAGTCTGCCGGAGTCAGCTTATGGACCTCTTGGTGGATGTCGAATGTAAAAAACCGCTGAGCGAGTAGTTGACGAATTTCCCGCAGGGATTCTCCGTTCGGCATCTCGTAATTGGCGTCCAATGATTTCGCCAAATCTATGATTGATATGTCAGGAGTCTTTTCGAACTGGTGACAATAAAAGTTGACCCGATGCGCCAAGGCTTCGTTTGGGATCGAATCGCGCTGTGCTGAGTAGAGCCAGTCAATATTCTGAATCACAACAGGCGAGACTTCCTTTTGGGTCACCAAAAACCAAGGCACGTCTTTTTGCTTCCAAAATCGTCGTTCAAGCTCCAACTTCTCAATCGCACGCGGTTTAGCCAGGTCGCTTGAGTATTTCACCTGCAAGGCGAACTTAGGAAGGCTAGGACGTGATAAATTCACCAGGAAGTCTGACGACAAGTATTGAGGAACACCTTTGACAGCTGGATGGACGATACCATGTTCTACAGCCAACTCCATGGTCACTTCCTGCTGAAGAGGAAACTGTTCTCTGATTTCGATGACATCCGATTGCCATTCAAGAATCAGAAATACCGCCAGTTCAAGATCGGAGAATAGATGATGTGTGCGCTGGGCCTTGTGCCCTAAGACACGGTGCGAGCGCCCTTGGGAGGGGACGTCTCTGACCGTCAGCCAAGGCTTATAGTTTGGACCACGTCCTGAGCCACGCCCCTCTTTGAGCCACCGTTGAAACGTAGCTTCTGAAGGTGAGTAATCTTTTCTCGCCATAGATAAAGCCGCTCCTGGTTGTTTCCATTTTTAGGAATACCAGAAGCGGCTTCAGTTAACAACTTTATTACTTGGTAAAGAACTTTATTACTCAGTTAAAAACTTTATTACTTTCCCACAAGCCTTTTCCTGCTGAGGCCTTGAGATGCCCACGGTTACCGTTTTGGCCTGATGGCGGATGGTATCGATGGGACGGGTCATTTCTTCGATGGCCTTGTTCAGGATGGTCAGGATATCGGCAAGACGTGCTTCGGATGCCTGGATGGAAGAAGCCTGACTGACCAGCCACAGCATGTAGTTGGCCAGAGCCGATGCCACTCGGGCAGGCAAGGCGGAGTCCGTTGCACCGGAGGCGATGCGCTCGTTGCAGGAGTTAAGCTGAACGAGCAGTTCTTCGCGATCAAACTTGCTTTCATCTTCAATCATCTCGGACAGGAAGGTCCGTGCCTTGCGGAACGGCTCGGCGTGGGCATCGATGGCCTTGGCAGCGCTGATGCCCCACCAGTGACCGGCCACGGTTTCCGTCACGAAATCAAGTCCGCCGCCAACGCGGGGTACCTTGATCACTGCTTCCGCCACGCTGTCGAAACGTTCCTCATCACTGGCGCAGAAGACAATGGGCGAGCCATTGTGGGCCTTGAAGATGGTTGTTTCCTTGACGGTATCGCTGACGACCATCTCCGGCAGGTCCGAAGCCATGACCAGCGTCAGCGGCTCGGTGGAGAGGTCGATGTGTTTCTTGTCTTCGGTCACATCGCAGGGAATGGACTTGTAGCACAGCTCCGAGAGCTTGATGCGCACTTCCTGGGCCGCGATGCAGTTAGCGCCGTTGCCGACCAATGCCCAGTAACGATGCACTGGTGCGTACTTGCGGGCCACTTCGGCGATGGCTTCCTTGCCGTCCAACACCTCGTCGATCTTGTTGGGCAGATTCTCCAGCGCTTCAATCTCCGGCAGGGAGGACTTGGCGTCCAGTTCGCCGAGGACATTGGCCAGCCACAGGGAGAGCAGTTTGCCTGCCGCCACCTGCGAATAGAAGGCCTTGGTCGAGGCAACAGCCATTTCCACATCACGACCATTACTGGTGTAGATGTAGGAATCGGACTTCTGGACCAGCGGGGAGTTGCGGCGGTTGACGATGCAGTTGATCCACGCACCACGGTCACGGCACAGATCGACCACACGGTTGGTATCAGTGGTGGTGCCGGACTGGGAGACCGGAATCAGGATGACATCATCCATGGGCTCGTCACCCATGAACCCGATCAGCTCGGAACCGGTGTAATTCTCGATGGATATATCGGTTTTGCCCAGAGTGTGACGCAGCAGCGAAGCCACGGCCATGGCAGCCACGGCAGCCGTCCCCTGTCCCACAGCCACGATGCGCCGGATGGGACGATCCGTGTCCTGAATCCGTTTGACCAGATCAGGACCGTTGCCAAACCCTTCGGGCAGGAAGGTGACGCCGTCGTTCTCCTTCACATACTTGCCGTGCAGGGTGTTGCGCACGGAGCTGGAAGCTTCGTGGACTTCCTTTTCGATGTAGTGATTGTATTTTCCGCGAAAAATGTCGCGGGAGAAGATTTCGATTTTCTCTTCCTTGAGCTTTTCGGTCTCGCCATTGTCCAGATACTTGGCCTCGGGAACGGAACCGGCCGGGTCGGCATCCCGAAGAATGACGGACACGCCGCCCTGACGGTGGACCGCCATGGGGTAGGAAGAACGAGCCCGCGCTGCCATGCCATAAGCCTCGGAAGCGACCAGCCAGCCATCAAGAGTGTGACCGACATAGAAGCTCTGTCCGCTGCCCTTCTGGGCCAGGAACTGGCTGTCGAAGTCGCTCAGGTTCTGCATGACCACGGCCAGGGAACCTTCGCACCGCTTGAGCACGTTGCGGAAACGGTCCTCGGCATCGCCTTCGGCGGGATTGTCCAGATGGAACAGCACCGGAAGGATTTTGGCGTCAGTGGAAATTACGGGTGGGATGTAAGCGCCCTTGGACAGGACGGTCTCTTCGACAAGTGTCCGATAGTTGTCCACATCCCCGTTAAGCACGAACATGGTGCGTTCCAGTCCGGTGGACACATCACCTTCCACCAACCCGTCAACAGGGTGGCAGTTGGGGACGGAAATAATGCCGTTGGATGCCCAGCGGGTGTGCGCGATGATATTCAGCGTCGCCAGGCCGGAAGCCATGTCCCACAGTAATGCGTCAGATTTGATGGCATCTCGAAGCACGGAGCCGTTATCACCAAGTTGCCCGACCAACTGCGCGACCTTGTACAGGAAGCGGCAGACAGTGCGACCATCGTCCAGCTTACGCAGCAGTACCTGCCGTGTATCTGCATTGGCGATGGATGAACGCGCTTCCAATTCGGCCTTCTGGCCTGCGTCCAGAGCCGCCTCGGGATCGACGCCTTCAGGCAGGATGAACGCCACGGCAACGCCTGCGGAATCACGACCACGGACTTCCAGCTTATCGATGGATTCCAGAACCTGCTCGATACCCCAGGACAGGAAATGCTTGTCGCGGGCCTCGACATCCTCAGCAATGGCCGAAGGCATGATGGCCAGCGTCCGTTTCACATTCTCCAGAACTTCCTGCTCGATCTGCCAGAGATAGTCGTCCAACTGTTCACGCAGGGCTTCGAGTTCATCGGTTCTCGGTCCCTGTTCCAGCTTGACGGCAGCCGCATTCCGAAGATTGCGGATGATATCCCGGATGGACTCCAGCGTACCACGGGTCTCCTTGTCGGCGACCAGTTGGTAATGCAGGCCAAAGGCCATCAAATCATAAAAACGAGCCGCCAGGTCCTCCAGAGGAGCCTTGGCTGCCATCAAATCATCGCCACCCGCAGCTTTCTTGAATCCGTCTTCAAGCGAAGCCAGCCAAGAGGTATCGGAGGGTTCGGTCCACAGCCTGTTGCTCAAAAAACTCGCAATGCCGCACATAATAAACTCACCCTTATCGTTTGTACTTGTCCTTGAAACGAACAATGTCGTCTTCGCCGAGATAGCTGCCGGTCTGCACCTCAATCAACTCAAGAGGTATTTTACCGGGATTCTCCAGTCGATGCACATTGCCTAACGGAATGTAGGTTGATTGGTCCTCGGACAGGATTTCCTCATGATCGCCATTGACGACCTTGGCCGTGCCCTTGACCACCACCCAATGTTCCGCCCGGTGGAAATGTTTTTGCAGTGAAAGAACTTCGCCCGGTTTCACGACGATTCGCTTGACCTGAAACCGGTCCTCCATGGTGATGCATTCAAAGCTGCCCCATGGACGATACACCGTCAGGTGCGCTTCTGTCTCCGTGCGGTTCGCGGCCTTGAGGCGATTGACCACATCCTTCATGCCGTCGAGCTTGTCGTTGGCAGCCACAAGCACCGCATCCGGGGTTTCGACCACGGTAATATCTTCCAACCCGAGGGTTACCACCAGCCGCCCAGAAGAACGAACATAACAATTCTTCGTATCTTCCAGCAGGACGTCGCCCAATGCGCTGTTGCCATTGGCATCCTTGGGATTGATGTCGTGCAGACTGGACCAGGTACCAAGGTCCTGCCAGCTTTTGCCGAAGGGAACCACTTCGATATCCTGAATCTTCTCCATGACCGCATAGTCGATGGAATCGGACGGGCATTGCTCAAAGGCTTCCCTGTCCAGACAGGTGAAATCAAGGTCCTCGAAACTGCCTTCCACTGCCTTGCGGCACTGACGCAGCATTTCGGGAGCAAATTCTTCCAAAGCGTCAAGGTAGCGGGCAGCGCGGAACATGAAAATACCACTATTCCACAGGTAGTCGCCTGACTGCACATACTCTTCTGCCGTAGCCAGATCAGGCTTTTCAACGAATTGGCGGACCCGGCATACCGAGCCGTCTACGCTCTCACCCTGCTGGATATATCCATATCCCGTATTAGGAGCATCAGGCACAATGCCGAAACAGACGAAATGGTCTTGTTTCGCCCGCTCGTACCCTGCCTCGACCGCTGTTCGGAAGGCTTTCAGATCGTCGATGGCATGATCGGCCGGAGCCACCAGCATGATGGAATCAGGATCGGCCATGAGCGCGGCAAGGGCAACGGCCGGAGCAGTATTGCGCCCGACCGGTTCCAGCACCAGTTTGCCGTCTATACCGCGCTGGCGCATCTCTTCTGCCACCAGGAAACGGTGCTCGCTGTTGCAGACCACGATGGGTGACGTGGTCTCACCAAGACTGGTACACCGCTCCAAGGCATCACCAAAGAGCACGCGCCCCTCGGATACCTCAATAAACTGTTTGGGATACAAGGTTCTGGAAAGAGGCCACAGGCGAGTGCCTTTGCCTCCGCACAGAATCACCGGTTGTATCATCAGGACCTCACTTATACATCAAAGCCCGAAGGCCGTATCTTGTCTTATTAACCGCCAGTACGGCACTGTCTCGTGCCGCAACAAACACTCGTGCCGGCTCCACTTTGAGAAAGCAGCAATAGTGCGCTGCATCACCAACAAAAGACTCTCCCGAAGGAACACTTCAACAAAGCCGGCTTGCGGCATATACCTTACCGTGAAGCGCTCATGCAACCGGAAGAAGCAAATCACTCCGTTTCCAGTCGGAACACCCTGTTCAACCTACCGACAAATCACTGTAAAACATGAAAAAACTACGAGCGCATCCCATGTTTCTTCATCAGGTCGTAAAACGTGGGGCGACTGACACCAATGGACGCCGCAGCCTTGACCACATTGCCCGACGACTTGTCCAACGCCCGCTTGACCATGTCGCGCTCAAGCATCATCCGCGCATCCTTGAGCGACATGTCGCCCATATTCAACTGATGCTGCAATGCTTCGTCGCCCTTCATCCCGAGGTCTTCCGGCATGATCTGTGGCCCGGTAGCCATAATCACTGCACGCTTGACGCGGTTCTCCAGTTCACGAATATTGCCCGGCCATTCATAGCCCTTGATGCAGGCCATGGCCTCGTCGCTGAAGGTCTTGTTGTTGGGTTGCCCCACGGCCACGCTTTTCAGGAAATAGTTGGCCAGCAGTTCGATATCCTTGCCGCGTTCACGCAGGGGGGGCAGCACGATATTCATGACGCCGATGCGGTAATACAGGTCTTCGCGAAAGCTGCCCTCTTCCATGGCCTTGTGGATATCGATGTTCGTTGCTGTAAGGATTCGGACATCGACCTTGATCTCCTCGCGCCCACCGACGCGAGTGACCACCATCTCCTGCAGGAAGCGAAGGAGCTTGACCTGGAGCGCCATGGGCATTTCACCTATTTCATCAAGGAACAGCGTGCCTTTGTCAGCGTATTCGACCTTGCCCTTGAGCCGCTTGTTGGCTCCAGTGAACGCGCCTTTCTCATACCCGAACAGTTCCGACTCCAGCAGGTTTTCCGGTATGGCCCCGCAGTTGATGGGAATCATGTCCTTGCCGGCGCGCATGCTCTTGCCGTGGATGGCTCGGGCGACCAGTTCCTTTCCGGTTCCCGATTCACCACTAATGAGAACCGGTACGTCCGATGCGGCGACCCGTTCTATCTGTGAAAAGACTTCCTGCATCTCTGGGCATTCTCCGACAATGCCGTAATCATTGACCGACTGGCGGCGGAGGTCCTGATTTTCCGACTCAATGGTCTGAAGATACATGGCCCGATCGACTATGACTTTCAATTCATTCAGGTCGATGGGTTTTTTATAGTAGTCGTACGCCCCTATCTGAATGGCGCGCAGAGCAGCGTCCCGTTCCTCGTTGCCGGTAATGACAATAACCTTGGAGAGCAGGTTCATGCGGAGCATTTCCGTCAGACAACGAAGTCCTTCCTCCACGCCATTCTCATTTGGCGGGAGTCCGAGGTCGAGGGTCACCACAGGCGGCGAGTGCTTGCGGAACAACTTAAGCGCTTCCTCGCCGTCACTGGCGAAAAACAGTTCGTAATTGGAACGCGACAATCCCCATTTCAATTGTCTGCGTATTTCATCGTTGTCGTCGACTATGAGTAACTTCTGCATATGTATTCACCCGGGTTTCCGGTTATACGAGATTATTCCGGCCTCGGCAGAACAACGCTGAATTCTGCGCCGCCGCCGTCCGGACTCGTTGCGTAAATTTTGCCCCCGTGGGCATCCACGATCTGTTTGCACTGGTACAGCCCGATTCCCATTCCTTTCTTCTTGGTCGTCTTGAACGGCATGAAGAGTCCCTTCTTGAGGATGTCACCATCAATGCCCTTGCCAAAGTCAATGACCCGCAGGACCGGCAGATCCTCGTCCACGATATGCACTTCAAAGCGCCTGTTTTCACCTGCTTCCATGGCATTGACATAGAGGTTCAGAGCCACTTTTTTGATCTCCTCGGGGTCGGCCAGAACAGTGACGTTGCTACCGAAAAATTCAATTCTGGCATCCGGAATCAATCGGGCGGTATCCTTTGCCAGTTCGAGAAGGTCAACGGGCTTCAACTTCAGGGAGCCCTTCTTGGGAATATTGGTCAA
>CEUM01056742.1_pt1 | contig 39823 bp, 34 predicted proteins | sample 356421 | NCBI WGS metagenome assembly CEUM01 (sample SAMEA2622716, study PRJEB7988) | marine metagenome | biome: marine biome (ENVO:00000447); feature: surface water layer (ENVO:00002042); material: "saline water (ENVO:00002010), including plankton (ENVO:xxxxxxxx)" | depth 5 m
ACCTCATCCTTACCAAGGATGCGCTCTACCGATTGAGCTACGTCAGCTTTCCGTCTTTTTCGAAGAACGGTGAGTCGAATATTTCGTCGACTCACCAGGGTCATTCTTCGCTTGGTCGGGATGAGAGGATTTGAACCTCCGACCCCTTGAACCCCATTCAAGTGCGCTCCCAGGCTGCGCTACATCCCGACGCGAAGTGAGTGTCTATCTGTGGGCGGCTCGATTGTCAATGCTTTTTTTATAAAAAAATGCAACATGATGATTTTTTTATGATTCGTAAGCATAATACAGAAGGGACCTTTTGACCAAAATCGACCGGATAATTAAAAAACAACCCCATTTTATAATGGTTTTTTGCACCATGAATGTATATTACTTAGTTTATCGACGCTGTGCAGGGACTCGTTTTCGCTGCTCCTGCCAGCCAAGTTTGTAATTACGTACAATAATCCTCAATAACTCGGGGGAAGTATAATGGCCGACGACGTATTGAAAGACATCAATCAGTTTTTGACCTTTACTCTTGGAAAAGAAATTTTTGCTTTGGACATCGGGACGGTGAGAGAAGTCCTTGAGTTGACTTCTATCACTAAAATTCCCCGCACCCCTGATTACATGCGTGGTGTAATCAACTTGCGCGGACACGCCGTGCCGGTTGTGGACATGCGCTTGAAATTGGGAATGTCCAAGGGAGAGGATACAGTAGATACTTGTATCATCATAGTCGAAATTGAATTCGACGGTGAGTTCACCATCATGGGAGCTCTTGTTGATTCCGTACGCGAAGTATTCGAAATGATGCCTGACACCATTGAGCCTGCTCCGAAGATGGGCGCAGCTATTAATGCTGAGTACATCAAGGGTATGGGCCGCCAGAATGAACAGTTCATCATTATCATCGATATCAACAAGATATTCTCGGCCGAAGAGCTCGCTATGGCCAAAGACATAGCAAGCCTCGGTGGCGGCGCAGATATGCCCGTGGAGGACGCCTCTGCCGCAACTATAACTCTGTAGTTCAAGTAGAATCAAAGATTAAAGCCTCTGCTCCGGATGGAGCAGAGGCTTTTGTTGTTTTGATGATCAGCTTTGCGGGTTAATGGGGTATTAATTAGGAAACACAAGGCATGGCTAGTCCATGTTCTCCCAGTTATACATTTTATCCCACACTATTTTTCCCTGACTTTTTTTGTACTTGCGGAGCAGGACGTAAACAGCACCAGCGCCCCCGTCCTTGGGTTGGGCAGTACAAAAAGCGAGCACCACGCGTTTGAGCGGGTCGTGCGTCAGCCAGGTTTCAGTTTCTCTACGTAATATGGATTGTCCTCCTGGGGAGTTCTTTCCGCGGCCGGTGACAATCAATACACATCGGTGTCCCTGAAGGTAGCTTTCGCGCAAGAAGAAAAGGAGGTTCTCCTTGGCTTGATCCAGTGTCATCCCATGCAGGTCGAGGTGAGCGGCGACGCTGAGGGAGCCTGATTTCAGCTGTTGAAATGTTTTGATGTCCAATCCTCGGACATAGCCATACATATATTCTTCCGTGTACTCCAATTCAAACTCAACCTCTCCACGGAGAAAGCGTTTCAGGTCGTTTTTGGCTCTTTCTTCAGGGTCAGGTATGTTTTGATTGGCTGAAGGAGATGTTGCAGGAGCAACTTGCCGTCCGCCTTTCCCTTCCATCTGTTTGACTCCCTGCATGGCTGAAAGAAAAATTTCTTCTTCCTTTGCTTCGTCATGCTCTTCAGGCTCAGGCTCTTTCTTTTTCTTCTTCTCGTACGGAAGAGAGTAGACGTCCTTCTTTTCTTTTTTAAATGCCAAAGATTTGAGGTCGTTTAAGTTCTTAATTGGTTTTTTTTTGCCCATCTATCGCTCCGCTCGTATTGCTGATGTGATTTGAATGCTTATTGTACCACACAGGTTTTAAAAACAGACTGTTTGGTTCCGTATCATTTGACGATTCACTGGACTTCCAAAGCAGCCTTAAGTAAGAGCCTTTTTTGCAAACAGACTCTTAAAGTGAGGAACTACATGCTGACCATAGAAGACTTGCATGTCAATATTGGCGACAAACAGGTCCTTGACGGGATCAATCTTGAAATAAAGGAAGGCGAGACCTTTATCTTGTTTGGACCTAACGGTTCCGGCAAAACGTCTCTCCTCATGACTCTGATGGGATTCGCCGGTTATGAAGTAACCAAAGGGCGAATCTACTTCAAAGGACAGGACATCACCGAGGCTCCCATGTATGAGAGAGCTCGTCTTGGAGTAGGGATGTCTTTCCAGCGACCGCCTACAATTCATGGTTTGCGCACCAGACATTTAGTCAAGATGTGTGCACGCAAAGGCGAGGTCAATCCTGACATGCTGGCTGATATTGTCAATATGACGGATTTCCTTGATCGTGATATCAACTCCGGTTTTTCCGGTGGTGAAATCAAGCGTTCGGAGCTGCTCCAGCTCATGGCGCAGCAGCCTGACCTTGTGCTTTTTGACGAGCCTGAATCCGGTGTAGACATGGAGAACATGCAGCTGGTTGGTAAGGTTGCTCGAGATGTTCTGGATGGCAACTTCAACGTTGCTCCTGATCTGAGTCTCAAAGAGCGGAAAGAGCGGACCAGGACTGCCGGTTTGATCATTACACATACCGGATACATTCTTGATTACGTTAATGCTGATCGTGGCCAGGTCTTGTATAAAGGACATCTTTGCTGTGAAGGGCGCCCACGTGATATTCTCGATCACATCCGTGAGCATGGCTATCAGGAATGTGTGCGTTGCATGAACTAGCCGCGCTCTAGAAGGATTATCATAATGAAAGAAATCGATCTGTCAGAATTCAAGTTTCAGGGGCTCGAACAGGAGGCCTTGCAGGACCTCAACGACCTTTCCGAGGAAGATAAGGAACAACTGCTCATGGCAGGTGTTGTTTCCGACCTCTCCACTCGATCCGCGTCCTATTTGCAAATGGACCAGTCCGCTGTGCATTGCAGTTCCAAAAACGACGATGTCGAAATCATGGACATCAAGGATGCACTGAAAAAATATGACGGTCTGGAAGAGTATTTCTGGACGTTGGTTGACAAGGACAAGGATGAATTCACCCGTTCCGCTTACGAAAACCTGCACGGCGGCTACTTTATCCGCGTCAAGGCAGGGGCCAAGGTCAAGGAACCAATCCAGTCCTGCCTGATGCTCAAGTCTGAAAACGTTGGTCAGAATGTTCATAACATTGTGATCATTGAAGAAGGTGCCGAAGCTCACATTATTACCGGTTGTTCGGTTGCACACGGCACCAAGGCCGGAGCTCACCTCGGTATTTCCGAGTTCTTTGTCAAAAAAGATGCCTCTCTCACATTCACTATGGTTCACAACTGGAGCGAAAATGTAGCAGTACGTCCTCGCTCTGCCGGTGTGGTGGAAGAGGGCGGCAAGTTTCTGTCGAACTATGTCCTGCTTAAGCCGGTTAAGGATCTTCAGATGTACCCCAGTATTGAAATGAATGGTCCTAACTCTGTGGCTCGTTTCAATTCTGTCGTTGTGGCGCCAAAAGGATCTCATTTGGACATGGGTAACCGAGTCGTCATGAACGCGCCGAATACACGGTGTGAGATCATTGCAAGGACCATCGCTACTGGCGGTACCATTATTAACCGTGGTCATATTGGCGCTCATTACACTCCGAGCAAGGGGCACCTCGAGTGTCAGGGCCTCATACTCGGCGATGGTCGGATTTGGGCAATCCCCGAACTTGACGGTTCGACCGAGGGAGTAGAACTGTCGCATGAGGCTTCGGTTGGTAAAATCGCGCAAGACGAGATCGAATACCTTATGGCTCGAGGAATGGATGAAGACGAAGCGACGTCTACCATTGTTCGTGGCTTTCTGAATACGGACATCATGGGGCTTCCCGAGAAGCTTCAGAAGGAAATCGACAAGCAGATTGAAGAGCTTCAAGCTTCAGACGCTATGTAAGTAGCGACAATATATGCTTCGTAAAAAGGCGGGACAGTGTGTCTCGCCTTTTTTTATTCAATTAATGACGTTTTATCTGATGGTTAATGGCGAGTGTTTCTGGGTGATGCTAATGGATATATGGAGTTTATATTAGACCCTTAATAGGTGGGGCTATGAAAAGGTTAAATGAATACTTGAAGAAATAGCGTAGGCATACTAATTACTTTGAAGTTGGAATATGGTGTCGAATATAATTTATGATGAGAAGAGAGGGGCTGATGTCTAAGAAAGACAAGATACTTGTTGCCGCCCAGGAATTGTTTGCAAAAAGCGGATATGCCGGAACTACCATGAAAATGGTGGCAGAAGAGGCAGAGGTGGCATCCGGTCTTGTCTTTCATTATTTCGACAACAAGGAAAACCTCTTCATGGCCGCAGGAAGTGAACTGATTGATACGATGATTTTGTACCTGCGAGATAGAATTGCAGACTCAGCAAATGGTTGTGAAGCGCTTGGGGCATTTGTCGAAGCGTATCTTGAGTTTACAATTGTTAATGAAAAGACTTTCCCCACCTTGATTCGATGCTCACCATTTAGCGACGATAATCCTGATTTGGATAGAAAAAAAATTGGCGCGAAATTTCGAGAATTGATCGATATGGTTGAAGAAATACTTCTTCGAGGTATCGAAGATGGTTCAATCGTCGATCTACCTGTGACGCAAACAGCGTTTATGGTGTACGCTAATATCGTTGGTGCTGTGCGAACCCGTTTTCTTGCCCCATATGAGATACCTGGCCTGTATGATGAGGCTCGTGATTTTATCTTGCGCAGCGTTCAGACGCCACGCTTGATTGCATCTTGATTGTGATTTAAACCCCTTCCTTATGCCTGGATACAAAGGACATTTGGCCGGCGGGCTTTTCTTTGCCTGCATGGGGCTTGTTGGTGCGGTATTGCTCGGCTGGTGGGTTTTTAATCCGATATCAGCCAGTGCCCTGATATGTTTTTGCCTGCTTGGCGCGTTATTTCCCGATGTTGATACGGATTCTAAAGGACAAAATCTGTACTATGTTGTTTTCGCGCTATTGGACTTGGGGTTGATTCTGAAGAAATATTACATGTGGTCTGCATGGCTGGGCTTTTTTGCCATGCTGCCGGCAATTGGCTCTCACCGAGGATGGACACATACATGGTGGGCAATGCTTTTGGTGCCGGTGCCAATTGTAGCGCTTCCGGTCCTGATTCACGGGATGGATCGATTCGCAGACTTCATTCCATTTTATTTAGCGTTTGCAACAGGATACTTCTCTCATCTCTTATTGGATGGAGAGTTTTGCTAACCAATAAAAGAGCCGCTCTCGCAGAGAGCGGCTCTTTTGGTGTGGTAAGCTCTTTTTATTACTAATCGCGCAGTACCGACGCGGTAATTTCCGCAACAGCCTCAAGGCTCGGGCAGACGTGGAAACCAGCCTGTCGCATGGCTTCCAGCTTACTTTCGATACCTCCACCTTTTTCCAGGATGGCTCCGGCATGTCCAAGGCGCTTGCCAGGAGGAGCGGTGCGTCCGGCTATGAATGAAATGACTGGTTTGTCGAATCCGGTTTCCTTAACGTATTGCGCCAGGTTCTCTTCTGCTGTTCCGCCGATTTCGCCAAGCACGACCACTGCCTTGGTTTCATCGTGATTGCGGATCATTTCAAACATATCAACGAAGTTTGTGCCAATAAATGGGTCTCCGCCTATACCAACACAAAGCGATTGGCCGATGCCGCTCTCTGTGAGTCGTGCTGCAACCTCATAGGTTAGCGTTCCGCTACGCGACAGAACAGCCACAGGACCGGGGGAGAATGGGATGGTGGGAAGAATTCCAATTTTTGTCTGTCCCGGAACGATAATTCCTGGTGTGTTGGGGCCTACAACTCGCGTTGGGCTTTCTTTGATTTGTTCGAAAGTCGATAACATGTCGTGTTGTGTGATGCCTTCGGTTATGCAGACAGCCCATGGAATTTCATTGCATGCAGCTTCTTGTATTGCATCTGCAGCCATACGAGGAGGAACGAAGATGATACTTGCACAGATCTCGTGAGCTCGTTTGGCGTCAGCGATGGAGTTGTAGACGGGAACTCCCAATACCTCCTGACCACCTTTGAAAGGGGTGACACCAGCGACAATGTTAGCACCGTATTCCAGCATGAGGCGAGTGTGCAGTTGTCCTTCTCGACCTGTAATGCCCTGAACAAGAATAGGAGTATCCTTCTGTATGCCAAAAGAAGCACTGGAAACGTATCCGTTATTCTTGGGTCTTTGCTCGGGAGATTGGATATCGGGTGCAGGGAAAGAGACTGTAGGTGCACTGTCGGGTTTCAGGTCAGCGAGGATGTTGATTGCTGATTGCATGTCGGCGGCGAGGTGCAGGTTGTCAACATTCAGGCTTTTGAGAATTTCCAACCCTGACTCGGCATCTTTGCCTGACATTCGTGCAACGATCGGCTTTTGGGGGGCTTTACCATTCAATGCACCTTGCATGGCCAGCGCGACTTTTTCACAGGAGAGTATTCCACCGAAAAGGTTGATGAAAATAGCCTGAACCTGATCGTCACCGAATAGCAGTTCGAGTGCGGTTTGCATACGCTCTTGATCTGCAGCACCTCCAAGATCAAGGAAGTTGCTCGCTGGCAGTTTGGAAAAGTTGAGTAAATCCATGGTGGCCATTGCCAATCCGGCTCCATTGACCATGAGGCCGACCCAGCCTGGCAGTTTGACAAAGGAAAGGCCTGCGTCACGAGCCTCGTTCTCTTCTGGGCTGGCGTGTTCTCGCTGGTAGTATGCTTCCATATCCCTATTGATATCAGCATAGTTGTCATCGATTTCGACTTTGCCATCCAGAGCTAAGAATTCGCCTTCTCCAGTCAGGACCAGCGGATTGATCTCCGCCATGAGCAGCCCGTTGTCCAGTACGCAGGAGAAAAGGTTGCTCAATAATTCTGCGAATTTTTTCAGATATTCTTTCTCCAGATCAAGATGGAAGAATGCGGCGCGAATCTGATGAGGAGCAAGGCCGCCTGGAAGTTTGATTTGCTGCACCAGAAGATTGTCGGCTCCCAGATTCTCGATCTCGACACCTCCTTCACGGCCGACTGTCAGCAATATGCATTTAAGCTCACGAGAAACGGTAAACGATATGTAGAACTCTCGCTGAATATCGGAAGCGGGTTCAACTCGTATAAAGGGGACGGAGTGGCCTTTTATTTCAAGATCGAACAGCTTTTTGGCCGTTGAAGAAAAATCTGCTTCATTGTCGACACGGAGTATGCCGCCAGCTTTACCTCTGCCACCGGTCAGAACCTGTGATTTAAGAAACCAGGGTGTCGAGAATTCTGGTTTGAAAGAGTCTTCATGGCCGGGGTAGACAGAATGGCCTTCCGGTACAGGGATGCCGGCGCTGGCAAACAGTTTTTTGCTCTTGTGTTCATTAAGAAGCATGGGTCCCTCTTGGAATCTGTTTTTGTGATATTGGCGTTGTTGTATTACGTTTGGCCTATCGATATACAGAGCATCGTATTGCTGCCCTTGAGGATAGTGGGTATATAAAGGAATATCGACAGAAGTGCTAGGAGTTCCCATGGATGATTTCAGAGATTACGCAGATCAGCTACAGCAGGAAGTTGTTTCGGAAATGGCTGAATCGTATTTTGGATCTCGAAAAGATCTCGAAGACAAGATTACTGCTTTCGAGCAGATGGTAGAAGAGTTTCGCTCAAATATTCCAAAACTATTCAAGGCGGCATCTCGCCTCCATATGTTGTTGCTGGATAAGGGAACGATAAGAGATTTTTATATTGCTCTGGACATCTTGCCATCCTGTATCCCTTTTGCTGATGAGTATAACTCTTCAACAAAGATACGGATTCCCTTTGCTTTTACTATGAAGGGGCGATACGAGCGGTGCCTTTGTCGAGCCTATCACCTGTTTCGGGAAGTAGCGGATGAGTACTTGAATGGTCACTACTATGATGATCCAGAGAACCCTGGCAGAAAACGGCTGACAGTTCACTATCTGCGGCTTAAAGCGTTGGCAGAGTATATTAATGAAGAGGTAGAGCGAGTGAATAATGCTATGCCGCCAAGTAGTGCGCTGGAATACGTTAAGCAAATGGATACGGTCCAAATGGAGCGGGAGAAGATAATGGGCGAAGCGTGCGAGGTGCAAGGGTGTGCCTTGGATAAAGATCTTCGTTTCCAGCCTATTGATTTTGAGGCTTATGAGCTTCCTGTTGTTCAGGACCTGCCTGCCTTAAAAACTGTTCAGCCAGCCATCATTTCATTTAGTCGAGATATTTATTCGGATCGAAAAGCAGATATTCTTGCATTGCTTGAATCGATAAAAGAATAAAAAAAAGCGACTTCAACAGCGGGATGCGTGTTGAAGTCGCTCAATCTGTCTGATCAGGGCTTAACCGTCTTTATTAATCTGGGAAATAATCTTGTTTAATACTTCGGACACTTCACTTTCTGCGACCTGACATGTTCCAACGGCCTTATGTCCGCCACCACCGAAAGACAACATAAGTTTACCCACGTCCGTCTTGCTGGTTCTGTTGGTTATGGAGTGTCCGACTGTGAGAACCACGTTCTGCTTTTTGAACCCCCATATGACTCGTATGCTGACGTTGCAGTCAGGGTACAGGGTATAGATCATGAAGCGGTTGCCGCAGTAGATAGGGTCCTGACTGCGTAGATCTATGACAAGGGCATTGTCATAGACCGTCGTATTATCTTTGAGCATTTGGACGAAGTTGTCCTGGTCCTCGTAGTATTTGTCGATACGCTCTTTGACGTCAGGAATCTGCATGATTTTTTCAGCACTTAGAGTCCGACAGTACTCGATCATATCCAACATGAGCTGGTAGTTGCTGATCCGGTAGTTTCGGTATCTGCCAAGGCCGGTTCGCGGATCCATGATGTACCCAAGCAGAATCCAGCCTTCCGGTGCCGTGATGTCTTCAACGGAGAGTTGTGCTGAGTCGACCTTGTCTACAGCGTCGAGCATGGGGGTAAAGGCGTCGGGGAATTTGTCCGCTCCATAGTATTCATATATTACCCGCGCACAGCTTGGCAGAGGTTTGGATGCCCCTTCAAACTCAATGTTTCCCAGCCGTTCCATTTCACTGGTGTGGTGATCGAACCATAAGCCACATCCTTCAACATAGGGGACATTTGCCAAAACATCCTTCCGCCCGACTTCAACTTTTCCATCCTGCAAGTCTTTGGGATGGGCAAAGAGGTAATCATCGATAATTCCAAGGTGTTTGAGCAGGGTAGCGCAGACAAGACCATCAAAGTCAGACCGGGTGACAAGTCTCATGAAACAACTCCGTTATTAGATCATTGTGTTGGGACTGCGACACCTTACGCAGTAAGGCACAGTTAATTGATATTGTTATCTTCCAGGCGAAAAAAAGTCAAAACCCGAGCATTATTATTTGGGCTTTCTATTGATTTTCCCTGCGCGGAGTTCTCGGAGCCTAATCCCAGATTCCCTACCACGGTTCTGCCACTCTGGAGGAAGCGTAGTGGCAAGGATGGTTTGTAGATCTCTCTTGGCTATTTCAGAATAGTCGGTGCCTTGGTCTGCTTTAACAAGAGAAAAAAATGCGTTGAATGTATCTGACAGATGCAGAGCCATGAGCAGGTCGACTCGAGTGCCTGGTCGCAATTGAGTATACTGCCCGCCGATCATGTGCCACTTGCTCGCAATTGCACCTCCTGCAACATATACATTGGAGAGTCGAAGACGTTTTGTGAGGTTTTTAGCTATTGTGACCCCTGCGTAGTCATGGCCGTGATGTTTGGGGAGGTCTGAGGTGGGTGTCAGAGTTTTTCCGAGATCGTGGCACAACCCCATCCAAGCGGCTAAAGGGTCACCTGCCAGTTTGTCCATTATGCGACAGGTGTGCTCAATGACATTTGTATCATGATATGCCGGTGGGCCTGCTGGGATTGCTTCAGCCGCAAGAAATTCCTCGAACCAGGGAGCAAGGCAATTGCTTTTGGTCAACAGGCGCAAATAGTTTCCTGGGCGAGGAGCTGAAAGAGCTTTGACTGTTTCTTGACCAATTCGATCAGCGAATACGGAATCAAGCAGTCCCGCTTTGGCTACCTGTTGCATGGTGTCTATTAACGAAGGGTGAATCGAAAAGTCTGGAAAGCGAGCTGCAAACCGTGCGGCTCTGAATACTCGAAGGGGATCATCCATGAATGATTGTTGAGAAGCGGGGCGTAGTGTTTTGCTTTTGAGATCTTCGAGCGCCTTCGGGTGGCAGTAGAGATCTCCGTTTTCATCCAGCAGCAGTGAATTGACAGTGAGGTCTCTGGACAGTAATTCTTCGTTGATGCTTTCGCCACGCGGAAAGGAAAATTCTTGCTTGTCGATGAGGTAAATAGGGAAGGCCCTACCAACCAACTGGGCGGACGGGTGTTTTTGCTCAAACTCCTTTTGGGTCACACCGGTTACCAGATAGTCTCTGTCGATAATCGTGTTTCCCAATAATAAATCGCGGACGGCTCCGCCAGCCAGATATATCTGCATTCAAAAATACTTAGCATAAGGTAAACCATGTTGCCACCAGGAATTTATTTGTGGGAAACGGGTGTTGAGCCCATTGTTTCTCCTGTGACGATTGAGCAGGTTGCTGAATCGTGTAGCGGTTGGGCAAAGGATATAAACGATATGGGGCCATGGGGAGACCCTGTTGATATCAATGGTCACGGTGTTTTTCGTAAAAGTGGTCAACACTTGGACACCGTAGTCGTTGTCGTTGGAGAATGTTCTACAACGATGGAGGTTGCTAGATATCTGGCTGATGCTTCCCTGATTGACGAATGGGGGGCTGTTGTCAGTGTTGCACAGCGGTCGGGCAGGGGGCAGATGCGCAGGCCGTGGGTTTCCCCTCCAGGAAATCTATATGTCTCTGTTCTTTTGCCAGAAATGCCTCAAAGTGGCCCATGGGAGTCAGCTCTTCCGCAGTTGCTCTCCTTGTATTGTGGATACGTCATTGCGAGTGCCATGGAGGTCGTGGGCGGAGCTCTACAAATCAAGTGGCCCAATGATTTGCTTCAGAAGGACAGGAAAGTGGGTGGAATGCTTATAGAGTCCGCCGGGACTTTAAATATTCTGGGGTTCGGACTTAACCTGGACTATTCTCCGCCAGACCAGCAAATGCGTGAAGATCGTGCGGTTCCAGCTGCAAAAATAGAGATTGATTCAACGGTGACAGGCCCTTTGAGCCTTTGGTGGCATCTTGTAAATCGGTTTAAAAACGTGTACGAAGATGTGCTCGACGAGTTGGACCCTCCTGAGTTTTTGTCCGCTTTATTGGATAAAATGGCCTGGGTTGGACATCGCGTTGAGATAAGAGAGAGCGGAGACATATCTTTTTATGCTGTCGTCGTTGGTGTTTCAACTGACGGCGGACTCATTATACGCAAAGCGGAAGGAGAAGCCGTTCTCTATTCCGGTTCTATTGCTCCTCTGTAGCCTCTGTCCAAAACGAGGTGAGGAGATGTTATTGTCATTTTTTTCAGGGAGAACAGTGATTTCCATGCAGCCGAAGTCCTTTGAAAAGGTACTTGAAGAGGTCAAGGGAAAGCGGATTTTAGTGGCTAACCGGGGAATTCCGGCTAGACGCATCTGTCGTTCCATTACAGAGATGTTCAACGCCAAGGCTATCATGACAGCCACAGACGTTGATAAAACTTCTCCCGCTTCCTCGGGTGCCAACGAACTGTTGTTGTTGGGATCGGACCCGCGCGCTTACCTTGACTTGGACAGGGTAATCAGAAAAGCCAAGGCAAATGATGTAGTCGCTATTCACCCGGGTTGGGGATTTGGTTCCGAGGATGATTCGTTCCCGGCTCGTTGCGAAAAAGCCGGCATCATTTTCATTGGCCCCCCGCAGGAGCCCATGCGCATCCTTGGCAACAAAGTCGCCGTACGAAAGCTTGCTTTGGAACAGGATGTTCCGGTCGTGCCAGGCTCGGAAGGTGCCGTTTCCATTCCTGAAGCTCGGGAGATAGCCAAGGAGATTGGCTTCCCGGTAATGCTGAAAGCCGAAGGTGGCGGTGGTGGACGAGGTATTTATGAAGTCTACAAGGATGAAGACCTGGAAAAAGCATTTTCCAAGGCATCCGCCCTTGCGCAGGCCTCTTTTGGCAATCCTCGTTTGTACGTTGAAAAATTGCTCACTTCTGTACGCCACATCGAAATTCAGGTTGTTGCCGATAAATATGGCAATGTTTTCTGTTTTGATGAGCGTGATTGCTCGGTGCAGCGAAACCACCAGAAACTTATTGAGATCACACCTTCTCCATGGCCGAAGTATTCCGAAGAACTTCGTGCACAGTTGAAAGAGTATTCCCGACGCCTCATCAGTGCTGTTGGATACTACTCCCTGGCAACTGTTGAGTTTCTCGTGGACGCAGATGGTGAACCGTACCTTATTGAAGTTAACACTCGCCTTCAGGTTGAGCACGGCATTACTGAGTGTCGCTACGGCATTGACTTGGTGGAAGAGCAGATTGCCATTGCTTTTGGGGCAGAGTTGCGTCTTTCAGAAGAAAAAAACAAGCCTTATCAATGGGCGTTCCAATGTCGTATTAACTGCGAGGATCCTCAAAAGAATTTTGAACCCAACTCAGGGCGTATTACTCGGTATGTTTCTCCGGGTGGACAGGGTATCCGTATCGATTCCTGTGTGGGGGACGGTTACCGCTTCCCCTCCAACTATGATTCCGCTGCTTCATTACTCATAGCATACGGTAATAGTTGGAATAAAGTTGTAGCCTTGATGAAGCGCGCTTTGCGCGAATACATGATCGGTGGATTGAAAACGACCATTCCCTTCCACCGGAAGATCATTGATCACGCCAAGTTCATTGAGGCAGATTACGATACCAATTTTGTTCGCCATAATTATGCAGAGTTGATGGACTACTCTGATCGCGAACCAGATTTCTTCCGTTTGACTCGTCTGGTCGCGGAAATCTCTGCCCTTGGGTACAACAAGTATATTCAGCTTGGAGAATACAGAGGCCGGGAAGACAAGCGGATTGGTCGTTTCCAGTTGGCTGAGTCTCCCGAGGTATCAAGCTGGTTTGAGCCACACATTACTCGTGGAATGGATCGCGATAGTATACTTGATACGCTCCGTAGCGATCGTGAAGCGGGCATTGTCCATATGACCGACACCACGACGCGGGATATCACACAGTCCAACTCGGGTAACAGGTTCCGCCAAGCTGAAGATGCCATTGTTGGGCCTTCGCTTGATAAGTGCGGCTTTTTCTCGCTGGAGAACGGAGGCGGGGCACACTTTCACGTGGCCATGCTCGCCAACATGACCTATCCATTCTCCGAAGCTGCCGAGTGGAACAAGTTTGCTCCCAATACTCTCAAGCAGATTCTTATTCGTTCAACGAATGTGCTTGGCTATAAGCCACAGCCCAAAAATGTGATGCGGTTGACCGGCGAAATGATCAACGAACATTACGATGTTATTCGTTGTTTCGATTTCCTCAACCACATCGAAAACATGCGGCCTTTTGCCGAGGTAGCCCTTAATTCAACGAAGAATATCTTTGAGCCGGCCATTTCATTGTCCTGGGCAAAAGGGTTTGATGTTGAGCGTTACCTGACAGTGACTTCTGAAATCATTCGGATGTGTGCTGATGTCGCCGGTGTGAGCGAGAAAAAAGCTGAGAAGATGATCATTCTCGGCTTGAAGGATATGGCTGGCGTATGTCCGCCGCGCTTCATGAAGGAGTTGATTGGCACCATTACCCAGAGGTATCCTGAACTGGTTGTGCACAGTCATCGTCACTACACGGATGGTCTTTTTGTCCCGACCATGGGGGCGGCAGCAAAGGCCGGTGCGCACATTGTTGATGTTGCGGTTGGTGCTTCTGTTCGCTGGTACGGGCAGGGTGAAGTCTTGTCCACCGCTGCATACATTGAAGATGAAATTGGTCTGAAGACGCATCTTGATAAGGATATGATTCGAGCTACGAACTTTAAGCTCAAGCAGATCATGCCTTACTACGATAAATACACGGCCCCTTATTTCCAGGGGATTGACCACGATGTGGTCAGACATGGCATGCCGGGTGGTGCAACGTCATCCTCACAGGAAGGAGCATTGAAGCAGGGATATATCAAACTGCTTCCGTACATGCTCAAATTCCTTGAGGGAACCCGCAAGATTGTCCGCTATCATGATGTAACTCCTGGTTCACAAATCACCTGGAATACGGCTTTCCTTGCCGTGACTGGAGCATATAAACGTGGCGGAGAGCGTGAAGTACGCCGTCTGCTCAACATTCTGGATGTCGTCAACCTCTGCAAAGAGGATGAACTGACGAGCCACGAACGTAGTGCGCGACTGGACTTGTATCGTGACTCCAATGATGCTTTCCGTAACCTGCTGCTTGGCAAGTTCGGCAAGTTGCCCCTTGGATTCCCTGCAGACTGGGTGTACCAGTCCGCATTTGGAAAAGGGTGGGAAACGGCTATCGCAAAACGGACAGAGGATTCACCTTTGATGACTCTGGCTGACGTTGATCTCGCTGCGGAAAAAGAAGCTCTTCAGAAACGTTTGCACCGTCAACCGAGTGAAGAAGAGTTTGTTATGTATCTCAATCACCCCGGTGATGCGATTACGACAATTGAATTCTGCGAGAAGTATGGAAACATCAACAATCTGCCCGTTGATATTTGGTTTGAAGGCCTGGAGAAGGGTGAAGTGCTCAACTTCCAGGGGAACTGCAAGAAACCGCATAGAATGCGTATTCTCGACATTTCCGAACCAGATGAGAACGGTATGGCAGTTGTTCGCTATGTGCTCGACTCTGAGATCATGAGTCATCAGGTCAAGGTGGCTGAACCTGACACAGGTTCCAAGGATGTTTTGGAGTTGGCTGACCCTGGCAATCCATTCCATGTCGGCTCTCCGAGCAATGGCGATCTTTGGGTTACCCATGTTCGTCCCGGCGATACCGTCAAGGTGGGCGAAGAGCTGTTTAATATATCCATCATGAAGCAGGAAAAATCTGTACTTTCTCCTGTTGATGGAGTTGTTCGTCGTGTCATCAAGTCGGCAAACTACACGGAAGATAAAAAGATGATTCCGGTAGTCGAAGGTGAACTGCTTGTTGAACTTGGGGCCACCGCTGGCGTATGTCCCACGTGTAAATCTGAAGTCCCGAATAGCGACTTCAATTTCTGTCCGACTTGTGGTCAGAAGATGTAAAAAATAATATTAATATAAAATTGGTCCAGTTCTAGCCAGCTAGAGTAATCTGGATTAGATAAAAAACACATTAAAGACTACCAAGGTATAAGACCTTGGTAGTCTTTGTTTTTTGTGGAAATATGATTTGAAATAATACAGTTTCATTGCTCAGAAATTGGTGTTTTGATGATATAATTGGACCATTGGTAGAACCAATAGTTTAATTGACTAACTGTTGGAATTACCTGTAAGCGGGGTCTACTTACTCATTGGGATTTAACTGTATTGTACTCAAAAAAACACTATTGGGATTCTAGACGATCATGAAAAATGAGCACTACTTGCTCAGCAAACATGACGGAATTCCAAGGAGGGCGAAATGGCCAAAACCCAGAAGAAGCCTGCTAAAAAGACTGCGACAGCCAGTAAGGCTGAAGCAAAGCTCGAACGGCTTAAACAACAATTGGTGCTCAATGGTGCCGAGATTAAGTCTATAGGAGAAGAAGCTGAACTCCTTGTCGGCGGTAAAAACTATAATACTGCCATCATCAGCCAGGTGCCGGGGATTCGTGCCCCTGAGTTTCGTGCTATTTCATCCCATGTTTTCCATACCATTCTTGATGAAACCAAGGTGAATGCAGCTGTAGTTCGGTCTACAGTAGACAAAGAATACAACAAGATTGATTGGACTTCAGATGAGGTCAATCAGGATTCTGAATATCTTCAGCACTTTGTGCGTTTTGTCGGAAAAAAAGTTCGCGAAGAAACAGCGAAGCAGTCCGGCACACCGATCAAACTGCGAACCTTCATTAATAATGTAGTAGATGGATTCGCCACTTCTCCGGAAGGAATTGATCAGCTTCGAATGCGCTCTGTTTTGGTTCAGTCCGCTATCCTTTCTGTTGATCTGCCGAAAGAGATCGTTGACGAAGTCAAAGGTGCCTATCTTTCCATTTGTAAGGAAGCGGGCATGGATGACGTGCCTGTGGCCGTACGTTCTTCTGCAGCCGGTGAGGACAGCCGAAAGAAAGCTTTTGCAGGACTTCAGGATACTTATCTGAACATCGTAGGGGCAGAGACCTGTCTCGAAGCCTACCATTGGGATTGTGCATCCGCATACAACCTGCGTTCAATGACGTATCGTCGTGAAGCAATTCTGGATGCAATCACCAAAGCAGAAGAAACCGGTGATGATTCTATCGCTGAAATTGCAAAGCAGGAGTGGGCCATTGAGCACACCTCATTGTCTGTTTGCATCATGCGCATGATTAATCCTGTTATTTCCGGTACTGCGTTCAGCGCAGATACAGCAACAGGTTGCCGTGGAACGGATCGTAATGACCTGGTTTCCATCGACGCAAGCTACGGCTTGGGTGAGGCTGTTGTCGGTGGAATGGTGACACCTGATAAATTTTATGTATTCCAGCGCGATAGTGAGCGCGAAGTCGTTATCCGCTACATGGGATGCAAGGAAAAGAAGATCGTCTACAAAGAAGACGGTAGCGGGACCCATGTCGTCAAAGTTCCTGAGAATGAAGTGAACCGCTGGGCATTGTCCATTGCGCAGGCTGAAATGGTTGCGCAGGGTGTTCGAGCTATCTCGAAAGCTTATGATGGCATGATCATGGACACTGAGTTTTGTATCGACAAAACAGATCGTCTTTGGTTTGTCCAGGCTCGTCCCGAGACCCGCTGGAACGAAGACTTTGAGCAGCATCCTGATACCATTTTCATGCGTCGTCTTGAAGTCGACAAGAAGGCCCTCGATAGCGCAGAGGTCATTGTAGAAGGTAATGGTGCATCTCGTGGCGCTGGTCAGGGTACAGTGAAATATCTCCGATCTGCGTTGGAACTCAACAAGATCAACAAGGGCGATATTCTTGCTGCCGAACGTACTGATCCGGATATGGTTCCCGGTATGCGTATCGCATCTGCCATCCTTGCGGATGTTGGCGGCGATACCAGTCACGCGGCCATCACATCCCGAGAGCTGGGAATCCCGGCTATTATCGGTATTCAGCGCTTGGAAGCGTTGCGATCTCTTGAGGGTCAACAGGTAACTGTTGATGGTTCGCGCGGCAAAGTATACCGCGGTGAACTGCCCCTGGTTGAAGTTGGTGGAGAGATCAATGTCGCCGAACTGCCTCCGACGAAGACTAAAGTCGGCCTGATTCTGGCCGATGTTGGCCAGGCCCTTTTCCTTTCCCGTTTAAGAAATGTTCCTGATTTTGAGATCGGTTTGTTGCGTGCAGAGTTCATGCTCGGCAACATTGGCGTGCATCCTATGGCGCTTGAAGCCTACGATAAGGACACCCTGAACGACCTCGTAGAAGAGAAGCTCGCCGAGATGGACAAGCGACTCACCAAGGTGATGAAGGAGCAGTTGGCGGATGGTCTTATCCGTGTTCCGCTCAAGCTGCGTGAATATGTCGGTCTCATTACCGGCCTTTCCAAGAAAATGGATTCCCTGGCAGAGCAGGAAGGTTCCCGTTCTACGGATGAGGTCCTTGCCATGCATCGTCAGCTCCGTGAAATGGATCATAAGCTTGATGATCACATTTCCATGGCAACTGACCGACTGGATGTGCTGAAAACATCCATTGATTTGGAAGCACACGTATCCGTCATTCTTGGCTACCACGATATGTTGGAGCCCATGCCCGAACCGCGTACGGAAGCTTGGCAGACTCGTCAGGAGCACGAGCGCATTGTTTGGGATTACGTTGAAAAGATCAAAGATGAGCCGGAAGTTGTTGCTTATCTGGATCAGGTAACCGCCATGCGTGAAGAAGTCGCGCTGAAGATGGGGCTCAAGTCCGAGATGGATGAAGTCGCCACGTTACCTGATCGTATTCGTAAGCTGCTCGAATCTCGAGGTTATACGACTGGTAAGGAAAACTACATCCAGACCCTCTCGCAGGGACTGGCTCTGTTTGCCATGGCTTTCTATGGAAGCACGATTGTTTACCGAACCACTGACTTCAAATCCAACGAGTATCGAAATCTGCTTGGTGGCTCTCTGTTCGAGGCATATGAAGATAACCCAATGATTGGATATCGTGGTGTCTCCAGAAATATCCATGACTGGGAACTGGAAGCCTTCAAGCTTGCTCGTGGTATCTACGGCGGCAAGAATCTGAGCATCATGTTCCCATTTGTGCGCACGCTGGAAGAAGCTCGGTCCATGAAGCGGTACCTCAAGCAGGTTCACAACCTTGAGTCTGGAAAGGATGGTCTGAAGATCATTCTGATGGCCGAAATTCCGAGTAATGCCATCTTGTGCAAGGAGTTCCTCAAAGAAGTCGACGGATTTTCCATTGGATCCAATGATATGACGCAGATGGTACTCGCCACGGATCGTGATAATGCCAGCCTGCAGCACATCTACGATGAAGAGGACCCTGCGGTTGTGTGGGCGATCCTTTCTGCTATCTTTGCCGGTCAGAAGGTCGGCAAGAAGGTTGGTTTTTGCGGCCAGGGTGTAAGCAATAGTGTCATTCTGAGAGGCTTGGTAGCCATTGCTGGAATTGTGTCGGCATCTGTTGTTCCTGATACATACCACCAGACAAAAATTGATATGGCGGCTATCGAAGCTGAAAATATCAAGACCAGAGACTTGGGCGATTGGCTGAAAAAACAACATATGGTCAATTTGAATAAGTTGCTGGAAGCAAACAGCTACGGCCATATTCTTAAAAAATACAAATCTCCTGAAGACTTCATGGAATGGTATGAAGGCGAACTTGATCGCTTTAGCGAACAGCTTCGTGAACATATGGAGACACCCAAGGAAGAGTTCTATCGCCAGGAAATGGAACAGTTCCGTGGAACTTTCCACAAGCCGGTAATTTATGCCTGCTGGGATTGGAACAACACTGTCGTCGATGCCATGCATCACGCTGGATTTGAATCCTTTGATGAGCAGGAAGCCGCACTCGCAGCCCAGCGAGAAAAAGAGTGGTAGAGTAGGGACTAAATATGAAAAAAGAGGCTTCGTCTAAGACGAAGCCTCTTTTTTGGGTCAACTAAAAGGATTTTGCAATCTCGACAGCCTGATTGATGGCTTGTTCTTGTGCTTTTAGGGCGGCGTCAGGTCCTCCTGCCAACGTTGGCTGGACAGTGACTGACTGTATGTCGGTGATACCAATGAAACCAAGATAGTGTTTTACATAGGATGCTTGGAAGTCAAAAGCTGACCCATCTTCATATGCTCCACCACGAGAATAGGCGATAAATGTTTTAGCGCTCACTAAGCCCTCATAGCCATTGGGACCAACCTGGAACGTGTAGGTTGGCTGAGCTATGATATCCATAAAGTGTTTGAGCTTATAGGGTATGGAAAAGTTCCACATAGGTATTGCGAAGACGAGTTTGTCAGCCTTTTTAAAATCATGGATTACTGTTTCCACAGCACTCCATTTTTCCTTTTCGCTATTAGTGAACTCTCGGCCATGCATGATGTTGTATTTGCCTACCAAGGTGTCGTTGTCCAGCTCGGGAAGGCTCATTTCATGTAGCTTATAAATTTGAATATTCGCTTTCTCGTCTACTGTTTTCAGTGTGTTTACGAAAGCGTCTGCTACTGCAAGCGAGTGAGATCGAGCTCCTCGCGGGGATGCCTGAATGTAAATGATATTGCTCATGCTGCCTCGCTAGATATTAAACGACTTTGTCAGTGATGCTGCCCATGCCGTCCATTATGGACGTATTGATTGCATGGGAAATATCGATATCTGTGCCAGTTGAACTGAAGTCGGTTCCAGTGCCAAGGAAGTCTGTCGTGCGAGATGCTATCTCTGCTCCTGCAACAGCGTGCTCCATTGTATCTGGACCGCCTTCATTAAAGCCGGAAATAGCTGTACTTGAGCTATCTTGCATCGACTCTGTCCCTGAAGCCAGGTTCTCCATGGCCATTGATGCAGGCGTGATGGCGGAAATGCTGAAATCGGACATACTTTCCTCCTGTGATTCCTTAACTCATAATATGCCTTACCAATATGGGTAAGGCAAGTGCATTAGAGATACACGGAAAGCCCTTTACCTATCAGGCAAAGGGCTTGAGTGTCCGAAATTGGCTGCCGGCTATTATGAAATCTTGTCCAGAAAACCCCGTTCGAGATTCTTTAACGACTTGGAGAGCTTCAGGAGGTCGTCTTCCGGGATCTTTCGTATGGTCTTTCCGTCACTGTCGACAATTTCGACTTGGACGGTTTCACCTTCTTCAAGAACATTGAACTTGAGGTTGATATCCTGTTGTTCCAAGTGCTCCTGGGCTTCCTTGATGATGGAATCAAGGTGTGCCTTGTCAAAGTGTTGCTCACCAGAACTGTTTGAGTTTGCTCCATCCTGCTTTGACGCGGCAGCGGGGACAGTTCTGACTGAACCTTGGTCCGGGGCAACCCTGTCCTCGGTTTGGACACGGGTTACGTTCTCCGAACGTACGTTCTGCTTTATGTCATTGGATATTTCGGGGATATTCATGGGCTCCCTCCCTGGTGTTACACGAATCATCCCAACCTAATTCGCCTTCTATGGTCTTGTTATCGGCAACTTTGCGCCTTTCTTTAGGGGTAACTCCTTTTATTGTTAAGAATAGGCTAATCTATTAGAAAAACTAAATGGATTGACTGTAATACGTAATTGAACTATGGTTACAAACTCTAAAAATAGTCTGTCATATAGGGGTGTTCAGAGACTGTTGTCGATAATTCTTGATGGAGAAGCCTTAGGCTAATGCCTTTTTATTTGAAGCATCACTTTGATCCACTTGTGGATGAGATTCGTCTTAAGCCGCAAGAGCAGGATGACGGTAGCGTCGACCACTACGAGTTGAATTATATTCAAAACGTTGAAGCCGGTGCTTTGCTTGCAGAGTGGGTTGATCCTGAGACTGTTGACTCGAGCGAATATAATGAACGGTTTCTGTTCTCGGAGAAGCGTTTTCCTGCCGGTCGAGGGACTGGCGTTAAGCGACGCGAGCCCGACAAGTTATTTGCCGCAGTGAATGGGTGCGTGCTGTATGATAATGATAAGATTATTGTTAAGCGCAATCTTACTCTTTTGGAGGATATCGATTTTAGAATCGGGAACATCCACTATGTAGGGGATCTTATCATTGGCGGCGCTGTTCGCACCGGATTTTCTGTTCATGCCAATAATATTTCCGTCCAGGGGCAGGTAGAAGGTGCCCACATAGAAGCTTTAAACGACCTCAATTGTCGAGGGGGCGTAAAAGGTGGCAAGTCGGCAATGCTGGAAGCAGGGCATTCAATAAAGGTCTCATTTTGCGAGTTTGGTACAATGAAAGCCGGAGAGGATGTCATGGTAAAAGGTTCTCTCATGCATAGCCGCGCATACGCGGGTAAACGTCTGGCGGTTGGGGGACGGCTGACTGGCGGAGATTATTTTTCACATGACTATATCTACGTTGGTGAGCAATTGGGAGGTGGGCTTGGAACCGACACATCTTTAGTGGTCGGTTATGATCCTGTCTTGTTGCACGCAGATGAAGAGTATAATCAGCGTATTAAACAGCTTCATAAAGACATCGCACTTTATGAAAAATTGTTGAATAAGAATGATGAGCATAAAGAGGAGCTGACGATCAAGAAGGATTCAGCCCAGAAAGAGCTCAGCTTATTGAAGAAATTAAAGAAGAAACTGTGGGAAGGCATTCGGGAATCCGAGAACTTAGATCGCTGTAAGATTCTAGTGACGGGAGTGGTCAAGCCTGGGGTTGAGATCAGTATCGGATCCGCATTCCTCAAAGTGGATGATTTTCTTGAAGACGTATATTTCTATTATGATAATAATGAAGTAAAAATCGGCACAACTGCCAAAAAACTATAAGATAGCTTATGGATATTGCAACGTTAATAGGTCTCGTCGGTGCATTTGGGCTTGTCTTCACCACCATTTTCATGGGTGGTAATGCTGCTGGTTTCCTCGATATACCTTCGATAGTCGTTGTTGTTGGAGGCACTTTTGCCGTTACATTCGTCATGTTTCCAATGGGGACGGTCATCGGCACAATCAAAGTCGGTTTGAAGACGCTTCTATTCAAATCGAACGATGCGCAGGATATTATCCGCCAGATAACGACATTGGCCGATACAGCCCGTAAAGAAAGTCTGGTTGCACTTGAAAAGGTCAACATCGATAATGAATTTCTCAAAAAAGGGGTCATGCTGGTTGTTGATGGCTCCAGCGAAGCGCTTGTGCGAAACGTCATGGAAATTGAACTCGAATTCATGAAGCAGCGTCATAGACAAGGGCAGGCGGTCTTTAAAGGCATGGGGACCATGGCTCCTGCGTTTGGAATGATCGGAACCCTTATTGGTCTGGTGAACATGCTGTCAAATCTTTCAGACCCCTCCTCAATTGGTCCGGCTATGGCCGTTGCCCTTTTGACGACGTTTTATGGTGCAGTCATGGCAAACTGTGTTTTCTTGCCCCTTGCCACAAAACTTGAAGAGCGCTCAATCGAAGATGCGTTATATATGCAGATCATGATTGAAGGGGTTTCGTCTTTGCAGCGTGGAGACCACCCGTCAGTCGTCAAAGAAAAGCTTGAAGCCTTCCTGGCCCCCGCCATGCGTGAAAACGCAGCGTAAAGCAAAGAAGCATCATTATGGCTGAAAAGGCAGAAGAACAAGTTCAAAGAAAGCCTCCTGAGGAACCCAAAGGGGATGAAGGGCTGCCGGCATGGATGGCCACATTTGCCGACATGGTGACCTTGTTGCTTTGCTTCTTTGTTCTGCTGTTATCTTTTGCCGAACAAAGCGAACAAAAGTATCGTGATGCTTTAGGCTCTATAAAGGGCGCCTTTGGCGTTAAGGAACTAAGAGCCGTATCAGATGATATGGCTGAATTTAATACTAGCAAGACAGCCAAGGAAATGGCTGCAAAGATATCACATGACGAGCGCCTTTTGTTGGGTGTGATCATGCGAATCAAATCCCTGCTTGAAGACCAGGATGTGGAGATCAAGGAGGGGACCGGCGTTACTGCTGATCGTGATGGCGTTATCTTCAGTGCCAATTCCTCATCTATGTTTAAGCCTGGGACGGCAGAGTTGACAGGGAATGCCGACACAATTCTAGATAATGTCATCAAAGTCTTGAAAGATTATAAATTAAATCTTGTTGTACGAGGGCATACTGATGATCGCCCGATATCCACACGAAAGTTTCCTTCTAATTGGGAGTTGTCTGCTGCTCGAGCGGCAGTGGCTCTCGATTATATAGTAAATAAGGGCGGTATAGAAATCAGTAGGGCCAAAGCTGTTGGATATGCTGATACAAGGCCTTCTGCACCGAACGACACACCAGAGAACAGAAAAAAGAATCAACGGGTAGAGTTCTACCTTCATATGCCGCAGCGGGATGCGTGGTAATTGGTCATGGCTGAAGAGCAAGTAGAAGAACAAGCGGGTGGGGTTAAGTCTGCGCCACCGAAAAAAGAGGAAGGCATTCCAGCATGGATGGCTACATTTGCCGACATGGTGACATTGCTTCTCTGTTTTTTCGTTTTGTTATTGTCTTTTACCAATCAGGACATCACCAACTTCCGACTCATGATGGGCTCGATTCAAGAGGCCCTCGGAGTTCAGTTGGAAGATGAATCAGCCCTGGCGACCCCTTACGCTGAGTCGAACTTCAAAGAGCGTAGAAGTGTTCGGGAAAACCGGGAAATTGTTGAGTTGGGCGCTAGGCTGAGAAAGTTTATACGAGCCAAGGACCTAACCAATATGGCTCGAATCAGTAGTGATAAATCCGGTGTGATGTTGCGTTTTGATAACAGTGTAATGTTTCGTAAGGGAACAGCCGAATTGAATCCTCAAGCCCGAGAAGCTATTGCAGTTGTCATACATGGACTTGAAAATAAGAACTTCAACCTTGTTATCCGTGGGCATACCGATGGTGAACGTCCAGAATCTGACTTGTTCTCTTCGAACTGGGAGTTGTCTGCCGCTCGAGCAGCCCGCTGTTTGCGGTATATTCTTGATAACTCTGAAATAGAATCCACACGGATGAAGGCTGTTGGCTATGCCAGTGCAAAGCCTATTTTGCCCAGTACTACTGAAGCGAATAAGCGTATCAACAGGCGGGTTGATTTCTTTTATCTGCCCGTTGGACGAAGCAAGTGGTAGTTGAAAAAACTACTTACTGCTAGTGAACACACCTGTTACTCTTATTGCCCTTCATTAAGATTTAACTTCTCCAATGCAGCATACAGTTGGTCACTCGTTACCGGCTTGGAAATGTAGTCATTCATTCCCATTTTTAAAAATTTATCTCTGTCTCCAGGCATTGCGTGAGCAGTGAGTGCGACAATTGGTATGACTGATAGGTGGGCCATATCTTTGGATTGACGAATGATATTGGTTGCTTCAATCCCGTCCATGATTGGCATCTGAATATCCATGAAGACACAGTCGTATTCAGCTTTCTTCAATGCTTCTAAGGCTTTTTTCCCATTATCCACACAGGTGGGGGAGTGTCCCATTTTTTGAAGCATTCTGCTGATAGCTATTTGGTTGACCCTGTCGTCCTCTACTATCAGGATCGTATACCTTCCGTGATCATCCTTATTAATGTTTTTATTGACCGAAAGTTGGGCCATTTGTTCTTTGCTTGGCACTTTCAATTGAAGTGTCACGAACATAGTTGTTCCTTCGCCAAGATCACTATCAACAGTAATTGTTCCATTCATGTGGGTTACAAGGTTTTTAACAATGCCTAGCCCTAAACCCGTGCCTTGGTAACGTCGCGTGTACGTTCCGTCGACTTGTGTAAATGACTCGAATACGTAGTTTATTTTGTCGGCAGGGATGCCTATTCCAGTGTCGGCAATTGTGAACAACACTACGATAAAATCGTCTTTGGGTCTGATTGGAAGCTTTTGAATGTGAACATGTATTGAGCCGTCTTCAGTAAATTTGACTGAATTGCCAACGAGATTGAAGAGGATTTGACGTATCCGTACTTCATCGCCGATCAAATGAGCTGGAAGGCCGGGTTCAACTTCCATAGTAAGATCAACATTCTTGGAAAGAGCCGAATGCTTGAAGAATTTATAAATGGTCTCAAGTATCTCGTGTAATGAGAACAGTTGACCATGCAGGATGAGCTTGCCAGCTTCGATTTGTGCGATGTTAAGGATGTCATTAATAACATTAAGCAAAACTTTACTCGAGCTGATGGCTGTATCGATATACTCAAATTGCTCTGTGGTGAGCTTTGTGTCTCGTGTGAGCTGGAGCATACCCAGAATTCCATTGAGTGGGGTACGCAGTTCATGGCTCATGTTCGTAAGGAACTCGGTTTTAGCCTGGTTTGCAGATTCAGCATCCTGCTTGGCCTTGACCAGCGCTGTTTGAATGGCTCTGCTTTCCGTAATATCTTCAGCGATACCAACCATTCGAACACGTATTCCCTTGTCATCATATACAGGAAAAGCCTGAGCTCTTACCCATCTCTGGTTGCTGGTAGGAAGAAGTATCTTGAATTTTTCATCTACTATCTTCCCATCGGTGCGTAATGCGTTGAAAGCGTCTGTCACACGAAAGCGGTCTTCAGCATCAATCGCCATGAAAAACGTATCCGCATTTTCATACAGGGATTCTCTGGTACGCCCCCAAATTATTTCATACGAAGGGCTGACATAGATGATTTTTTCGTTATCGAAATCGGAAATCCAAAAAACTTCATGGATATTTTCGACCAACTGGCGAAACCGTTCTTCGCTTTCTTTATTAGTCTGCTCTCTGGCGTTGATGCGTTGAAGCATGTCATTGAATCTGTCTTCAATGACAGACAGTTCTTTGAATTGCTCCAACTGGCTACTGACGTTTTCATACTGACCTTGAGCTGTTAGCTCAATTGAATCCGTGAATGCCGCAAGGGGCTTAACAATGGATTCTCGCAATTTATATTGTAGTAGATGAGCGAAAATAAAAAACAGGCTCAAGATGATTGTCAGTAGGGCGAAAAGAGGGGCGAGAACTGGCAAGAAAACATCTTTAACAGGCTGAGACCTCAATAAAAGCCAATTATTTGGCTGGATAGAAGCCAATGTCCCATAATAGTAGGTGCCTTCAGATTCATACAGTGCTGTGTGGTTTCCTTTTTCTCTGAAATCGCGGATGATACTTAAGTGACCAATATTCTCTTGAGTCACTACTTTGCTATAGTCTGGATGGGATATGAGGTTGCCATAGTAGTCGCACAGAACCAGTTTTCCCTCTCCAGAAGGAAGCATGTCGGTGAAATGCTCATTGAGAGACTTTATGCTGAGTTCTCCAATGAGAATATTGCCGTTTGTCATGCGCATACCAATATACACGACGACTTTGTGTGTAAGTGGAGAGTTTATTGGTTGGGAGAGTAATGTTGGTTCGTCAGAGACTTTGTCTATGAACGATTCCATGGATATCAGGGAGTCTACCTGGGGCGAGGTGGCCAAAAGCTTGCCATTTGGGCTTAGGTAAACGAGGCGTTCATAGTGTGGGTAGGCAAGAAGAAAATTGCTAAGGACCCAGTGAAACCAGAAGGGATCGTAACGAGTTATACTGGACGAAAGAGAAGCCAGGGCAGATTTTGCATCATTGGTTTGAGATACGACATGTTTGCTTAGAGCTTCAATGAGTACGGTGTTTTGTGATTGAAAATCTCTGCTTTTTTCGTAGGCTGCATAAATGCCGAGCAGCAGTATGATGCATATGCTTGGTATAAGCATCCAACTGTTCAGGTTCCGTTGAACTAACTGCCTTAATGATTCTGTCGCCATAATATTCAAGCCGTGGTTAGCGCATTTCTATTGTCCTGTACTGACCATTTTGAATAGTCGTAATGAAAATCTTTCTTTCAACGTCCCCATACTCATTCAGTCTAAAAGAATTGATGACCCCTTTGATGACAGGGCTTGGCGCTAAACTTTCGACAAGGCCTTTGGAGTTGCCGTTGGTTTTTCTTAGGCCTTCGGCCAACGCCAATACTGATTCATAACTAAATGCAGAAGCAAAGTTTGGAGTGGTCCCAAATCTGTTTTTATACGACTCTCTGAATTTAATAAACTCAGGATTGGGGTTGTCTGCAGCATAGTCTATGGCGAAAATGATGCTCTCAACATGTTGCCCACCCCATTTTATGAGTTGTTCTGTGTATGCCCACGCACTAGATATTATGGTGGTCTCGAGTCCGGCGTTACGAATCGCATGTGCTATGGATACTGCATCTTCACCAGGGCATATAAGCAGTATGGCATCAGGGTTTTGCATGCTGACACGATCAACCAGGTGGTCCCAGTTGCTAGGCGCTGATTTAGCCGAATAAACTTCTTCTGATAACATGGCCCCACCCAAATAGCTGAAAGAGCGCTTGAAGCCATCAAGGAAGCTGAAAGTATAGCTTTCGTTATCTTGTTCAACTACCGGCAGCACTGTTTTTATATCCATCGCGGAATGGGCATAATGCGAAAGCTCACGGCTTTGAACGGTATTTTCCATGATTGTACGGAAAAACGAGTCGGCTTTACCCGTTAAATATGGCGTTGATGCTGTCGGAGAGATCATGACCACGCCGGATTCATTCACTAATGGCATGGCTGCGAGCACCTGAGAACTGGTCATGTGACCGATGATCCCTACTACCCCTGCGTCTATGAGTTCTTGGTCAGCTTTGATGGCGCCCTCAGCAGTGTTCAGATCATCTTTTACTATGAGCTTCAATGGTCTCCCATTGATTCCGTTATGAGCATTTATATGCTCCACTGCTAAAATAGCGCCATTACGGCCATTGACGCCTAAGTCAGAAATTTTGCCCGTTAATTGCCCTGAGTAGCCAATATAGATGGGGGATGGATCACTGCAACTGGATATCAGCGTAACCATGAGCACTAGCAACAACAAATGATAGTAGTACTCGTGCTTCATGTTCAATCCATCCTTTGCAAGTATAGATTCTTTTGAGAATGCGGATATATTTCTATTAAATATCTTATCTGTGCTTTTTCCGCAATGAATCTATTTTTAAAGAGGGTACATGATGATTCTTATCGTAAAGAGTCGCTATCTTGTCAGTATTTGATCAGTGTTCACTTAAGCGCTGAATAGTCGGCCTGCTGCCGCGCCGCAAAAAAGGGTTAGAGATTTTGTATTGCTGGAAAAGAAGTCAAATTAGAGACTTTAATTACTATGATTTCAAACCAAAGTCTTATCTATCGTCAGAGTATAGCTGAAATAATGAGGTAAATTGGTTGATGAAGGGTGTCATTGCAAGTATAGGTTGGCTTGTATTTGCGTGTCGTTTGCTTTTACTGTTTAAGACAGACACTTTTAGGAACCTTTTACTTTCATAATTTGGGTTAAAAATGAAAAAAGTACTTCTTTGCTTATCCTTGGTCTTTTTGTTGGCTGGTTGTGGAACTCGGCATCATGATATGGTCTTCGAAAATGGTCATACTTCATTGCCTTCTGAATCCAAGTACACCATAGGCTCTGTTCAAGATGAATCCGGCTATGTGTTTCCGGAAGACGAGGAGAGTCTTGATATTGCAGAGAGCATGAGGATTGCGCTTGTCGATGAGTTAAGCGAGGAAGGCTTGTATAGTGAAGAAAATTCCAACTACACGATAGATCTAACAGTAAAAAAGTATGAGCCAGGCAATGCATTTGGCAGGTGGTTGATGCCAGGGGCAGGCTCAACTGTTTTGAAGGTTTCGAGCCAGGTCCGAGAATCGGAAATTTTGATAGGTAATATTGAGACTAAGAACACGATCGATGCAGGGGGCGCATATTCGGTTGGGGCTTGGAAGTCGATTTTCAGGGACGCTGCAATTGAGATTGTCAAAGAGTTGAAAGAGTCGATGGGATTAATAGCTGAACCTGCAAAATAGCATGCGGATATAAGCCCTAGATGTATCATCTAGGGCTTTTCTGCGTTCTTTAGTCAAAGCAGTGGAGCATGCCCCAAACATCATGAGGAATGTAGTACTGAAAATTGGGGGGAAATGTGTAGCGAGAATTTGTTCTTTGTCTTTCTTCATTGTTCAATGAAGAAATTGGAAAAAGGAGGACCCAAAACAAGACTATCTAGACAGATAGTAGGTAGTTGGTGGAGGCGGCGGGAATCGAACCCGCGTCCGAGAATGATCAGCTCAAAGCGTCTACAAGCGTAGGTCCGGAATTAAATTTCACCCAATGGATTGCTCCGGGCCAGACGGCCATTGGGCTAGCGCTTCTTTAGTTTCATGTATTGAGCGAAGGGCAAACCCAATACACTAGCCCTATGATTTGACGATTCCTTCCACCTATAAGGCGTCAGCAGGGGAATCGTGACATGCTAAGCTGTCAGGTGCAACTCTGCAATTAAGCAGCCATTGCGTAATCGTAATTGTCGTTTGCAATTATCTTTTGGTCGATTTTTACGAGGCCATCGACCAACCTCGACTTGCAGCCTTGGCTTCAACAATCCCCGTCGAAACCAGTGCGCCCCCTTTCAAAGAACAATTGGATGTCTCTAATATATGTCCGGCCTGACGTTTGGCAACCTTTTTCACTAATATTTCAGTTTATTTGTTGCTGCCCCAGATTCAAATAAAAAAACAACCTGTTTGAATAGGTTTCAAACAGGTTGTGATTTTACTTGGTAGCGAGGAGAGGACTTGAACCTCCGACTCTGCGGATATGAGCCGCATGCTCTAACCAACTGAGCTACCTCGCCACAAATGTTTTCGCCGAAGCGGAAGTGTGTATAGAACGTCTCCTTGAGCTTGGCAAGTGAAAAATGAAAAAAAATAAAAAATCCTACAAAAACAAGATGATCAACGGAGCAATTGCCAGCCTGTAAACGGCGAAGGGACGCAGTGTCAGCTTGCCTAAAAGGTAAATGAAGCCTTTGATAGCTATCCATGCCGAGATGAATGAAACAAAGAAGCCAATTCCAAGAAAGATCAGATCGTCAGCTGCAAACAAGGAATAACTTTTGAGAAAGTCGTACCCTGTAGCAGCAAACATAATGGGAACCGCAGCTATAAAAGAGTATTCTGCTGCAACCTTTCTGCCTGCTCCAAGGATCATCCCGCCCATGATTGTCGCTGCTGAGCGGGAGAACCCGGGCCAGAGTGCCAAACATTGAAAGCAGCCAATGCCAAATGCCAGCGCAGGGGTTATTTCATCTAGGTTAGTCGTTTTTTCTTCATTGTCGCGACCTTCTACTACGAAGATCATAATTGCTCCCACCGCAAGAGCTATGGCGACTGTCGTCGGCGAAAAGAGATGAGCTTTTATGTATGAGTGAGCCAGCAGTCCAACAACGGACGCTGGTATTGACGTTAGTACAAGCAACCATATACCACGAGGCCCGGAAAAGGCTTTTGTAGGATTGGTCTTGAGCAGGCCCATAAATCGATCGTAATACAGAACCACGACAGCCAAAATGGCACCCAACTGGATGACGACGTCAAATGTTTCTGCTTTGGGGCCTGTGAAGCCTAGCAGATGGCCTGTTACAATGAGATGACCAGTGCTGGATATGGGAAGAAACTCAGTGAGTCCCTCAACGATCCCAAGAATAACCGCCACATACCATGATTCCATGCGAACCTCTTTTGGTTGGTAGTAATATCATGACATGGCTATAGTAAGAAACACTGTCTTGCAACCCCTTGGAAGGTGGTGTATTTCCTATTTCATACAATGACCACCTGGGAGTAACACGTGACGACCATAATGCCTCAAAGCGAGCTGACTAAAAAAGCCATTGCCTGGATTGCCGAGATGCTGGATCAAAAGGCAGATCAGTCCATCAATGTATTGCTTGAAGAGGCTGCAGTCCGTTTTAATCTGAGTCCCCGGGACTGTGAATTCCTGAAACGTTTTTATACGGAAAGCCAGACCTAGTATCTGCGGTGAAAATTCTCCATAAACAAATATTTGGCGAACTGCTGAAGTTGTTCGGCCTGACTGTGTCGTGCCTTTTGGGCCTGATACTCATTGGCCGTATGCTGCAATTGCGTACATTGTTTTTGTCGCAGAACATCGGCTTTTTGAACATTCTTGAATTGTTCTTTTATCTGACACCGTTCTTCCTCCTGTTGATAATGCCCATTTCGACCATGCTGAGTGTTTTCCTGACATTTCTGCGCATGAGTACGGATAACGAATTGACAGCGTTGAAGGCGAGTGGTGTGTCGCTGTATCGGATGCTTCCTGCTCCAGTGCTTTTCTGTACAATTTGTACAGTTTTCACTTTCATAATCTCCATATGGGGATTGGCTTGGGGTATGGATATGTTTAAAGTAACACTTTATGAATCTGCCAGAAAACACTCAAAGTTTTCTCTACAGCCAGGTGTTTTTAATAAAGAGTTCAGCGGGTTAACTTTTTATGCTCATCAAGTCGATAATGAGAAGGGCAAGCTGAAATTCGCATTTGTACGAGACCAAACAAAGCATGGAGCGTCAGTTGTTGTAGTGGCGCCAGACGCAGAAATCATTTCTCGTCCAGAGTCTGCCGAAGTGGATATTGTTTTTCATAAAGGAAAAATTTTTAGACAGAATAATGACGAATTGAATGTGTTGAAATTCGGTACTTATTCAGTTCGCCTGGACTTGGGCAAGCTGCTGGGAGACTTCAGTTTTTCTGAAGTTAAAGCGAAAGACATGCCTTTGTCTCAACTGGTGGAAATTCGTGAGGACCCTTCTAAGGCTCCGCCTGGGGCATCGGATAGATTTCACCGTAAAGTTGATACCGAGTATTTCAAACGGCTGACCCTGCCCCTTGGGTGTCTTATTCTCGGGATGTTCGCAATTCCAATTGCTTATGTCTTTAGAGGATTGAAACAACAATACGGGCTTGTTCTTTCGATGGGACTCTTTCTTGTCTACTATTCCATGTTTTCCGTTAGTGTCAGCATGGGCGAATCTGGCTCAATCCCTCCGATTTACGGTATGTGGGCACCCAACATCATGTATGTGATCATAGCTCTTCTTGGGATGAAGTATGCGAACGAAGAACGTACGTTGCCGATAGTAGAGTGGGGAACTCACATCGTAGACAAAATCAAAGGGAGAGTTGGATGACAATGTTCGGCGTTTTAAGTCGATATTTGATTCGACAGAATCTCTATTTGATGGCGATTTGCTTGTCAGTAGGCACGTGCATCTACCTGCTTTCAGATGTTTTCGATCGCTTGGATGATTTTATCCGTGCCGGCTTGGGTGCTGAGACCATTCTTTTTTACTTCTTTGTAAAGATACCTTTGATTGTTTCCCAGTTGATGCCTGCCATTTTTCTTTTAGCCATGGTCATTCAGCTCGGGGTTTTATCGCGAAGCAAGGAGATGCTTGCCTTGCGTGCCGGCGGGGTATCCTTTGCTTGGTTTATTCGATTTTTCCTGCTTTATGCCATCATATGGAGCTTTGGACAGCTCGTTTTCTCTCAGTTTCTTGGTGTATTCGGCGAAGTTGAAGCCAATCGGATATGGAAAGAGGATGTTCGAAACAAGCAGATAGACGAACTTTCCATCAAGGGTTTGTGGTTTCGAGATGGCCCTTTCATAGTGTATGCAGATGCAGCACATCCTGCCAAAAGCAGGGCTGATAATGTGACGGTGTATGAGTTTGCAACGGATAACCAAGAGTTAATTCGTATCCTGACGGCAAAAAAAGCGCTTATTGATGATAATGGATGGGGCTTGCTTGATGTGCACGAGCTGGACACCAGGACGTTTGTTTCGCAAGAACGAACATCGCAGTTCCTGTCTGTACGACAAAACCTGAAAGCGTATGCTGCAGTCGAGTTAAAAGGCGATAAGGCGCAATTGCCTCTCATGGAGTTGACGCAAGCTATCAAGAAGTTGGAAGAGTCCGGTTCCAATGTAGAGATTCTGAAAACGGTTTGGCATGGCAAGTGGTCCTATGCCTTTTCCATGGCTGTCATGGCACTACTTGCTCTCATGCTCGCAACACTCTCTGAAAATGTGTATGCAAACATTGGCTTTTCACTAATACTGATATTTGTTCAGTATGGTGTTCATGTTGTGGGAGCCACAGCAGGAGAAAAGGGGGTATTACCCCCATTTCTGGCTGCATGGATGGGAAATATCGTGATGGGAGGGGCTGCGTCTTTACGCCTTTTGTGGGTAGCTATGCCCGGCTTCAGCGTTACGGTCAAAAGCTGGTTTGGGCGAGCATAAAAAGACTAAGATAGCTTAATCATCAATCGCGTAATCGGTAAAGATATCCCATAACTTGGATTCTCCCATGCCTGTTTTACTGGAAAAGCATAATGGCAGCTTGTCCTGCTGGAGAATGTCTTTCCACTGGTTTTGAAGCTTGGCTCTTTCCCGTTGCTTGGGTTTATCCGACTTGGTCAGTATCGGAATAATGGGAATTCCGAGTTTCGCAAGATATGAGGTTAATTCCATATCAATTTTTTGCGGAGTAAGGCGTGAGTCCAGAAGGACAGCGACAGCCTTTAACTGACGATTGTCGCGGATATACGCTTCAATAAGTTTGGCCCACTTTTCGCGTTCGGTTTTTGAACACTTCGCATAACCATATCCTGGTAGGTCAACGATATAGTAGCCATCAGGATTGACGCGATAGTAGTTCAAGCTTCTTGTTTTACCTGGCTTGGAACTGATTTTTGCTAGCTTTTTACGGCCGGCAAGGCGGTTGACCAGAGAAGACTTACCAACGTTGGAACGGCCTGCCAGTGCGATCTGTGGCTCATCAACGTCTTCAAGTTGCTTGATTTCGTATATGGTTTTGACTAACTCAATTGTTCGGTTCATAAATTTTGTGTTGTTTTTATATTGTTTGTGTCTGGAGATTCCACTTTTCTCCTTTTGCGCTCCATGAGTCAAGTGCGTGGCACAAAATCTGGTAGAGCGAGGAAAACATGCCTAATATCAAGGTTTTGATCCTAAACGGCCCCAATCTGGGGCACATCGGGAAGCGTCAGCCGGAAATTTATGGTTCTGAAACCATGGATGATATGCCTGTCATTCTTGACAAACTCATGGGGGATTCCGCGAAGGGTGTCTCCATAATGCATTATCAATCAAATAGTGAAGGAAAGTTGATTGATAGGATGGAGAAAGCCCGCGAAGAAGGCGTTGATGGTATAGTGTTTAATGCTGGAGCATACACTCATACCAGCTTGGCGATTGCTGATTGTCTTGCGTGGATTGAGATACCGTGTGTAGAGGTACACATCAGCAACATCTGGGCAAGGACAGATCAACCTTTGCGGCAGCAATCCATTATGGGGGGCAACTGCATTGGCGTCATTGCCGGATTCGGTATTCTGAGTTATGCCCTCGCTGTTCAGGCGTTGTACCGACATTTGACTGATTAAAAATATGTTTGTGGCCCCGGAGAGGCGGGATAATAATTTGCTGGAGATATTATGATAGCGACTAAAGAGTTCAGAACTGGTCTTAAGATTGAAATTGATGACAAGCCTTTTGAAATTGTTGAATTTCAGCACTTCAAGCCAGGTAAAGGCGGAGCTATGGTCAGAACCAAGCTTCGTCACATGAAAACAGGCCAGATACTCGATAAGACGTTCCGGTCTGGTGAGAAAGTCAAAAAACCAGATATGGCTGTTGTAGATCAGCAGTTTATTTATAAAGATGGAACAGATTTCGTTTTCATGGACCTTGAGACCTATGAGCAGGTCAATGTTCCTGGTGATGCCGTAGGTGAAAAGGGCGGTTTCATCAAGGAAGGTGATACAGTTAAGGTCCTGCTTTACAATGGCGAACTGATTGGTGTTGACCTTCCTGCCAATGTTAATTTGAGCGTTGCCCAGACTGATCCTGGTGTGCAGGGTGACCGTGTTTCCAATGCCACCAAACCGGCAACAATGGAAACCGGCTTGGTTGTTCAGGTACCTCTTTTCATTAACGAAGGTGATGTTATCAAGGTTGATACTCGTAGCAGCGAGTATTTGGGACGCGAGTAATCGTCCCTTGCAACTCGTTCTATAAACTGCGTAAAAAGGTCGTGAACAGTTCGCTGTTCAGGACCTTTTTTGGGAAGTGAGGAATATACATGGCACGAAGGAAATCAACTGCTCAGTCTGTACACAAAGGGTATGGTAAAGAGTTTGTCGGATTACTGTTTTTGTTTTTTTCGGCATTTCTCTTTTTGAGTTTGTTGTCATTTCATCCCAGTGACCCCAGCTTCAACCAGTCTGTTACTCCCGGTTGGGTTGTTCAGAACGTCGTCGGAGTTGCTGGGTCATATTGTGCCGGATTTCTGGTTGAAATCTTTGGCCTTGGTGCCATGGTCTGGCCTTTTTACTTCCTCTACCTCGGCTTGGCCCGATTCGTATCGAGAATCCGCTTGTCCGGAGTCCGTTGGCTTGGCTTGATCGGACTGTTTATCGCATTTGAAGCATGGGCCATGCATCCTTGGCTCTTTGATGTTCCAGACGACGCGTATGGCCTGATTGGCAGCGGATACCTTGGAAGAGATATCATCACGAAGCTGACGTTGCCGTATCTGCGGCCGCTGGGCTCTCTTTTATTGTGGTTGTTTGTGACGATTGTTTCTTTCCAGGCTTTAGTCGGTTTTTCCTGGGCCACAGTGTGGGAGCACCTGTTGTCTTGGCTCTCGTCTTCAAATGATCGCTTTGCTGAATGGAATGCTACGAGACTTGAGAGAAAGGAAGAGAGAAAAGCGCAAAAAGCTGCTCGAAAAGCAGCCAAGGAAGCAGAGAAGTCAAGCCAAGAGAAAGAACTGGATCTTGAATATGTTGATTTGGAGCAGCCATCCCAAAAACAGAAGGTAAAACCCGATAATATCAAGAAAAAACAAAACAAAAAGACGCCGGCCAGCAAAGCGAGCAAAGTAGTCTCTGGCAACGGAGAGTTACCGAGTTCCGACTTGTTGTCTCCTCCTGCTGATCAAAAGACGAGTCAGACAGCTGAAGTCTTACAACCTCTTTCCGATAGACTGAAAGAGTGTCTAAATGATTTTAATGTGAATGGTGAGATTCAACAAGTTGTGCCCGGACCGGTTGTCACCATGTTCGAGTTCAAACCGGCGCCAGGCGTCAAGGTGAGTAAAATCGAAAATCTCACCGATGACATTGCCCTTGCTCTTCGAGCTGAATCCGTACGAATTGAAGCTCCAATTCCGGGGAAAGACAGTGTTGGTATCGAAATACCCAACATTGACAGGGAAACAGTCTATTTACGTGAGGTTCTAGAATCTTCACAATTCGCAAAGAGTTCTTCCCCATTAACACTTGCCCTCGGCAAAGATATTCATGGTGCGACCAAGGTTGCTGATCTTGCCAAGATGCCTCATTTGCTTGTTGCTGGTGCAACTGGAGCAGGTAAGTCTGTTGGAATTAACGGCTTTTTATTGAGCCTGCTGTATAAGGCTGGACCGGACAAGGTTAAGTTGCTGTTGGTTGATCCCAAGCGCATTGAGCTGGCTCCATATGCAGAGTTGCCCCACTTGGTACATCCGGTTGTAACCGAGATGAGTTTGGCTAAGTCTGCACTTGAATGGGCTGTTTTCGAGATGGATTGCCGGTATGAAAAAATGGCCAAAATGGGCGTCCGTAATATCGAAGGGTACAATAAGAAGCTTGAAAGCTATGGGGGGAACCTCCCGGAAGAGTTTGAAAGCTTCAAACCCATGCCATACTTAGTCATTATTATTGATGAGTTGGCTGATCTGATGATGACTGCGGCCAAGGATGTTGAACAGTGTATTGTTCGGCTTGCACAACTGGCTCGTGCTGCCGGTATACATATGATTCTTGCCACGCAACGGCCGAGTGTTGATGTTGTGACCGGCTTGATCAAGGCCAACTTTCCTACGCGTATTTCTTTCTTTGTGACATCAAAATTCGATTCTCGAACCATTCTGGACTCGGTCGGCGCCGAACGCCTGCTTGGCAAGGGTGATATGCTGTTCAAGCCAAGTGGTGGCAAGTTGAAGCGTATGCACGGAGCGTACGTTGATGAAACAGAAATTGCACACGTGGTTAATTTTTGGAAGGAGCATGAACCGCAGAACTTTGATCTGGATTTTTCGGATTGGAAAAAAGATGCTGAAAATCCTGGTGGTTCTGTCGGTGGAGGTGCATCGGACGACCCTGTTTATGATGAAGCGGTACAATTCGTGCTCAGTCAAGGGAAAGCATCCATCTCTTTGTTGCAGCGAAGGTTCAGGATAGGTTTCAATAGGGCAGCACGCTATATTGAACAAATGGAGATGGAAGGGATACTCGGTCCTCAAGAAGGCAGTAAGCCCAGAAAAGTTTTAGTAAAGGAATAATCTGGAGATCAGTATGCAGGTTAAAAATATATTGGTTATTGCGGCGCTGGTACTCTTTGCCACTTCACCCTCATGGGCTTCAGAAGTTGATACCGAGGCAATGCCGAATCTGATTCAGGAAAAATATGAAAATATGGATTCGTTCCAAGCAGACTTTGTGCAGGAGCTGACAAACATTGCTAGTGGCGAAGTAGATGTTCGCAAAGGGAAAATCTGGTTCAAACAGCCTTCCAGAGTTCGGTGGGAAACCAGTGAGCCTGAAAAGGAGTTACTCATTGTCGGACCTGATTTTGCCTGGGACTATATTGAAGAAGATGAGTTGGCAATTAAGTATAGCGTGGAGAGCCTGTTAAACTCCAAAACCATCCTTCGCTTCATCTCTGGTCAGGCCAACCTGAAAGAAGATTTTTTTGTTAAAACAGAGTGGGAAGGGGCTGAGGCAGTCCGGGAAAAGTGGGGTAAGGGAAATGTTATCCTGCAGTTGAATCCGAAAGAGCCTGAGCCAGGGATGGTGCTGGCCTTTATCGGTGTTGAACCTGACACAGGCTTACTGCGTCAGGTCATGATCGTAGATTTTTACGGCAACGGCAATGAAGTCCGGCTATCCGGTATTGAACTTGATGTCGCTCTGGATGAGGATATCTTTCAGTTCAGTCCTCCAGAAGGCGTGATTGTGGAGGATAACTCTCAGGGCTTTTAAGCGAGTTCAACTGCCTTTTTGAGAGAGGCTAACTCTCTTTCTGACAGTTCACGCCATTTACCTGGCTTAAGGCTGCCTATGTTGAGCGGCCCCTGTTTTGTGCGGCGTAGCTTCAATATAGTGATGTCGGACTCTGCAAACATCCGTCGAATCTGGCGATTGACACCTTGCGTAAGAGTCATGTCCAGGATTTGCTTCCCATCGGTGTACTTTTTGAGATCGATCAGGACTGGGGCCAGTTTCTCTCCATCCTCCAACGTCATGCCCGATCGCATGGTCTTCAATACTGCATCGGGAACTCTACCACGCACAGTCACTCGGTAGACTTTGGGAAGGTGGAACTTGGGGTGAGTCAGCCGATAACAAAGGTCACCATCGGTTGTCAGAAGTAACAGCCCTTCAGAGAAATAGTCCAAGCGCCCAACCGGGAAAGGGCGCATTTTTTTAAATTTTTCCGGCAATAAATCCAAAACAGTTGTTCTTCCCTGAGGGTCGCTGGCCGTTGTAACAACTTCAATCGGCTTGTTGATCATCAAGGTGATATTCTGTGCTGTTGATTGCAAACCGATGGTTTTGTTGTTGACTTTGACAATGTCACTAGTCGGATCGACTTTGTAGCCAGGTGAGTCTGCCAACTTTCCGTTGACGGAAACCTTTCCGCTAAAGACAAGGTCATCTGCTCCACGGCGAGAGGCAATCCCGCATTGAGCAATAAATTTATTGAGTCGTATTGGCTTGGTATTGTCCATTGTTTTCTCCAACCACAATAACTATCCGTTCGACTGGCATTCGTCAAACCTTTACCAAGTGTAATCATTGTAAAAAAGGCTCTCTATGAAACCATAGAGAGCCTTGAAATTATTCATTGGAATTAAAGCTAGATACGGATGGTTTTTTCAGCAAGTTGGAAGCTGGTGACAATATCAAGCATGTTTGTAACCTGTCCGACAGCACGTTGATCCATCAACTCAAAATGCTCAAGACATGTACCGCACACCAGGATGGAAACACCTTTGTTTTCCAAGTCCTGAAGTATTCCTATGCAGGATGAATCTTCAGTACTGAGCTTCACACCGCCATTGACCATAACTATTCGCCACAGGTCACTACCGAGTTCTTTGAGGGTTAAAAGGAAATTGTACATCAGTTTTTCACCGAGTACATCATCTCCCCCTCCCATTATATCAGTAGGGAGGAAAACAAGAATCTTGTGCTTAGCTGCAGCCTCAAGCTGTGCATCATCCATTGTTTCACAAGCTGGGCAGTCTTCACTTCTAACACCTTTGACAAGGTAGTCTTCTCCATAAGGCTCTGTGGAAGCAGTATACCCTTGGGTTTTCATGAACCGGGACACATTGTCCTTTGCGGCTTCGTTATCGACTGTCACAGTGATTTCTTCTGGATGATCAGATTCTATGACCTCTTTGCATTTAAGAACAGGTTGAGGGCAGGGAAGTCCTTGGCAGACAATATGTTTTTTAGACATGGTTCACTCCTTTGTGTCCAAACAAGCATAGACTTTGCAATTAGGTCAAATAGAAAACATATATGCTTGATTTGACATTGTATGAGTCC
>CEUM01057178.1_pt1 | contig 39696 bp, 18 predicted proteins | sample 356421 | NCBI WGS metagenome assembly CEUM01 (sample SAMEA2622716, study PRJEB7988) | marine metagenome | biome: marine biome (ENVO:00000447); feature: surface water layer (ENVO:00002042); material: "saline water (ENVO:00002010), including plankton (ENVO:xxxxxxxx)" | depth 5 m
TGGCGGGGGCTTTTTTAGCGGGCGCCTTCTTTGCTGTGGTTTTCTTCGCTACCGGCTTTTTGCGGGTAACCGAGAGTCCGCTGCGCTTGAGCAGCTCTTTCTCACGTTTTTCGAAATCCTTGGCCGCTTTTTTGACTTTGCTCTCGAGCGATTTGCTGTAATCACGCAATTGCTTGGCGTATTTGCTTTCCAGAGCAGCTTCGATCTGCTTACGCGCTTTGTCGTAGGCGTCTTCCAGCTCTTTTTCAACTTTCTTGCGCAGTTCTTCTTCACGGGCAATCATTTTTTCCCGCATTTTGTGCTCGGTTTCAAAAAAACGTTCCCGCAATTGGGCTACCTGAGCTTCCAGCTTGGCCTGGGTTAACTCCTTGCGTGTGTCTTCCACCACGGCCATCGCGGTTTCCACCGCCTCCTGGGCCTGCTCCACCGCAACTTGAGCCGCGGCAGTGGCCTTGATGCGCCAACGCTCCTGCGCCTTTAACAGCTTTTGTCTGGCGGATGAGACTTTTTCCTGCGCCTTGTGTAACTGTGCTTCCATTTTTTCCACCCATTGTTTTGCCTTCTCGGCATTCAGGTTCCCAAATGCGTTTGCCATATAAATCTCCCAATTAAGATAAAAGAGTCCCAAGCACAGCCTAGCCTCGGCAACAGCTACTACACGTACTTAACTGTCTTTATCGCAATTAAAATTAGAGGTTGCAATCTAATTTCCAAATTATTGAAACAGGAAATCAGATCGCAACCGGATCGGGCAGGGGTTTAATGGAGGTCAGCGATCATGTCCTGCTCGCTGAGCTGGCTGGCGTTTTTACCTTTTAAATAATCCAGCATGCCGAACCGTGCATAGTGCGGGCGCACGCGCTCGGACATCAGGCCAATAAAATCCAGGTTGGGTATCAGGCGACTGAACATATTCTGCCGGAACTGCATCATGGCAGGGGAATTGGAGATCAGGCGATTCCATTCCTGCCGGCTGATGATACCTTCGAACCATTCTTCAAAAATTTCATGGGCCATAAAACGGTTGCGCATCAAAACAGCCACCTCGAAAGCCCAGTCTTCACGCTCCCGGCGCTCGGTTTCCGACAGTTCCCGGGTAAAATGATCTTTCAGCGCCAGAACACCATAATGCACGTGGCGGGCCTCATCCTTGATAACATACTTAAGGAGGTTCTTCAGCAAGGGCTCCGCACTCATGTTATGGATAGTGCGGAAGGCCCCCAATGCCAGGCCTTCCACCATGATCTGCATGCCCAGAAACTTGAAATCCCAGCGGGCATCCGTCAGCAGATCGTCGAGGATTACAAACAGGTTGTCATTCACCTCATAACGTTTATTGAGCTTATCCACCAAATACCGGTTGAAGACTTCAAGGTGCCGCGCTTCATCCATCACCTGGGTGCCCCCAAATAGCTTACCCTCCATCCAGCCCACGCTTTCGGTCACCTGGGCGGATGCATACAAGGCCCCCTGCTCGCCGTGCATGAACTGGCTCAGCATCCAGCAGGCAATATTGTAATTGAGCTCAATGCGCTGCTGCGGCGTTAATTTAACCGGTAGCTGCTTAAGATAGTCATCCGGAAAAAAGTCATTGGAGATGATCGGAATGTCCGGGTTAAGCGGATCCACGTCGGTGGACCAGGCCAGATCCTTATCGGCATTCCATTGGTTTTCCACCGCACGCTGGTAGAGGCGCCGCATTTCCGGAAAATCCATCTTATAGGTGAGATCAAAGGTCACTGGGTGGGCCGACGACATCTCAACCATCGCTTTACGCTTACCCTGCTTCAGGGCCAATCCCCTGACGGCGGAAGGTGCCATTGAGGCGAACACCTTGGGATTGCGCATCTGCAACACTACCGAGATGTTGTCGATTGCCTCTTCAACCCGGCTGCGGGCCGCTATGGGCATTCCCTTGAGCATGGATTCCAGAATCATATTCGCCTCCACCTGATCAGTTTATATGGTTATTATTGTCTGACAATTTAACAATATAGCCATTAGAGCAGAATAATCAAGTCAGGTAAATTACCGCTTTGGTCCGGAATATCGTGAAAAATGAACCCTTTATTTGATTTTGGCCCGGTAGTGAGGGATAAAAATCTGCATAATTGAGCACAAATTTGCATCACTTAGTTCATCAATAAGGTACCACCATGCCTCTATCCCGACGCGCATTCATTGCCGGTTTGAGCTCCGGACTGGCCCTCAGCGGCTGCACCGGCCTGCCCCGATTCACCATGGAAGACGGCAACGGGGATTACGACTACATCCTCACCGCCGAGCCCACCGACATCGAATTAATTCCCGGCACCAGCACCCCGGCCTGGACCTTCAATCAGGGATTTCCGCCACCGGTGATACGCGCCCGTCAACACCAGGAAATACGCATCCTGTTTCGCAACCGACTGGCTGAGCCCACCACCATTCACTGGCATGGAATCCGTATCCTGAATGCCATGGACGGCGTGCCCTACTTAACCCAGCCCCCCATCGCGCCCGGTGCTGACTTCGAGTATCGGTTTACGCCTCCGGACGCGGGAACCTTCTGGTACCACCCGCATGTGAACAGCCTGGTGCAGCTGGGAAAGGGGTTGGTGGGGGCACTAATAGTAGACGAAGCAGAGCCCATCCGGTTCGACGCGGATATCCCGCTGCTGTTGAAGAACTGGCATATCCGTGAAGATGGCAGCTTTGCCCCTTTCACCAGCCCCCGTGCCGCATTTCGTATGGGCACGCCCGGCGCCTGGGAGTCGGTCAATGGAGAGCAGAATCCGGTGCACAATGTTGCCCCCGGCGCCCTGGTGAGATTGCGTTTTCTGAACGTCGACAATACGGTTATGTACAAACTGGCAATACCGGACTATCCAGCCTGGATCATCGCCATTGACGGCAACCCCATAGCCCAACCCATCCCCCTCACCGAGCACGAAATGGGGCCAGGCATGCGTTTGGACGTTGCTCTTATCGCCCCCGAAAAACCCGGGCAAAACGTTGCCATCAAAAACGCCAAGGGGCGCCTGCTGTTCGATTTGATGTCCCTGCAAACGACGGCAGCGGGGCTTGGCGCAACCCGGCACATCCCCAGCCTGCCGGTGAACCCGATCCCCACACCGGACCTGGCCAACGCCGAAAAGCTGAATTTTGTCTTTGAATGGGAAGGCGCCATCACGCCCACTGACCCGGAAGGCAAACCCAAGCACGCATTCTGGACCATCAATCGACGGGCCTGGGAAGGTATGTCAGCGGACAATATCCCGGAGCCTGTGGCTACACTGACCCTGGGCAAAACGTATATTTTCCGCCTGCGCAATATGACGCCTCACAGCCATCCCATTCATTTGCACGGCTTCACCTGGACGGTTTTGCGCTCGAATCAGAAAACCATCGAGCCCTACCATACCGATACTGTGTTATTGGAAAAAAACGAATTGGTGGAGGTTGCATTTGTCGCGGATAACCCCGGCCGCTGGATGTATCACTGCCACGTTATCGAACACATGAAAACCGGGTTGATGGGCTATATCACCGTAAGGTGATTGTCCCAGCGGTATTCACTGATGGCCAATGGCCGCTGCATCGTACCGCGCTTACGCTCCAGCTCCACCAGATTGACCTGACCATAGCCGTTGCTGCTGATCCAGCCACCGCCAGGCAGGCGAAACAATCCGGCAGCATCCTGGCTCACCAGTTGCTGCTGGAAGCGCCCGCCATGTAAATCCCAGCAGCCAATCAGGTTCCCTCTTGGGCAGCTGACCAGCGCCGTTCTACCGTGGTCATCCACTGCTACACTGGCGGTATACTGCTTGACCCGCAATTGAAAGAACTCGGGCATTTCCAACCAGGAAACCGATTCGCCACGATGATGGGTGCCAACCAGTGGCACCGCTGCGGTCAGGTCACCCTGATACTGAACACCAAACACAACCTTACCCGCCTTCGACACATCCAGATGCCGAATACTCATTTTATGGTGAGGTGGCCGGTGAGATTCCACTACACTGCCATCAGTGACATCCAGATAGCTAAGGTTCGGATCCATGGAATCGAGATTCAATACCTTGCGGCCTGAATTGGGGTGCGTTGCCATGCCGCCGTTGGCCACCACCAGAGTACGCTGATCCGGCATCAATGCCAGTTGGTGCGGGCCGATCCCACCGGACGGGAATTCAGCCACTTTTTCAATCTTTCCATCCACCGCGTACACACCAATAATGCCGCTCAGATCTGCCAGGTTGTTCTCGGTTGTATACAACCATTTACCATCGTTGCTGACTACGCCATGCCCATAGAAATGGCGATCTTCACCGTTTACCAGGGTATTCACCAGCGCGCCGCTGTCCAGATCCATGGCATAGAGATGGTTACCGGGTCTGCGGGCGAAAAACAAAGCCATCCGTTGCTGAGGTAGGGCGGTGGATCCATGCACCCGTTGCGGTACCGCCACTTTTGATACGATATCGCCCGTGCTGCTCAGTTGGGCAATATAGTGGTTACCGTCCACATCATCACAACCGCTTAACACCGCGTTAAAGCTACGCTTGGCGCCGGCTTGATCGGCACAGGCGGATAATTGAATCGGCATCATCGCCAGCAATGACCATTTACAAAAATCACGTCTCAACATTGATCAGTCACCATCATTGGAATTGAAACCGAGCTTAATTTGCAAGGCAGGGGCCAAGCCGGATTTGAGTAGCGAATTCAACTCTCCCACTGCCTGATGCAATGCATCCAGACGCGGCTTGTATGCACTATCCATGACGGCCTCTGACAGAGGTTTATCGATGTCTGACAACAACGACAGGCATTTATTGACTTGCGCCTGAATCTGATCGGCCAGTGGCGCCGCGCCATGGTGCGCCAACAAGCGACGCAAGTCATAGCCATCTTGTGCATCAATAACTCGTGCAAGCGCAAGTAAGTTGGCCTGGATGTTGGCTAAGGATGAATGGCTGCGCCAGCTCTCGGCAAAATACCCATTAGGCTGGCGATTACGGTTTTTATAACCCAACGGGCCGCCCAGTTTATCCAGCTTTACTTTCTCCATTTGACTGAGCATGGCTGCCACAATCTGGCTTTCCGCATCAACTTGGGTGCTGTCGCTGCCTGTGGTGGCCGTGGCCAACCAGCGGGATTGGAAATCGTCGTCCTGCCAACCCTCGCTGATTCGGTTTACGGTAGTCACCAGATACTCGCTGGTGACTCGCAAAAGTTGACATTGCTTTTCCGCTTGTGGTGTGTTCTCCCCATAGCGTTGTGAAAAATTGTCATCAAACAACAGCAACTCCAACGCGGTCAATCCCTGGACCACCACACTGGCTTTGTCTAATGTGGCAGCATCAATGGCTTGTTCGCGCTCCAATAGCTGACCCACCTTGCGTGCCACAATATTTTTCTTGTCCGGCCAGAACTGTATTTTCCAGTCATCGTTATTTTCAAGTATAGGGCCGAAACGCACCCACTGTACTTGCTGCCAGGCGTCCATTGTTCGTAACCATTGTGTGCGGGCCGGGGACAAATCCACGGGCTGCTCACAGAAGGTTGCAGTGCTGCTTGCCAGCGTTTCTGATTCTTTCAGCAACGCTTGATAATCGCTGCCGATGCGTTTGGAAACCGCCGCCACCCACTTGGCCTCCGGCGGTGTGGAATCACAGGCAGACACCACCGCCAAGGTGATCACCAACACAAGCCCGTGCACGATATTGTTTGCGCTGGAACGGTACTTTGTTGCGCTAGTAAGGTACTTTGTTGCGCTAGAACGGTACGTTGCCCCTGGATATCTCATAGTTAGGTTACCAATCGAACTGGAAAAAATTAAGGCTGCCCAGATTACAGTGAACGAAGAAACGCAAGCAGTGCCTCCCGCTCGGTGCGTTGGGCTCGGACAATATAATCCCGACTTTGTTTCGCTTCGCCCCCATGCCAGAGCACGGCTTCCAACAAGGATTCAGCCCGGCCATCATGCAAATAGTGTTCAAACCCACTGACGGTTTTGGTGAGGCCGATTCCCCATAACGGCGGTGTGCGCCACTCTGATCCGGAGGCGGCAAACACGGCCCGATCATCGGCCAGTCCCGGGCCCATATCATGGAGCAGCATATCCGTATAGGGGTGAATAGTCTGTGCCGAATGTTGGGGGCGCCCGGGAAGCGTTGGTGTGGTGAAGGCCACATGGTGGCAATCACCACAGCCTGCTTCAACAAATACCGCTTCACCCCGTTTGACCTGCGGATCGTCAACATTACGCCGCGCGGGAACGCCCAAGTTTCCCGTGTAGAAGGTCACCGAATCAAGTAATTTGTCAGACAGTTCAGGTTTGCCACCGCTGGGGGCGTCCAGGCAGGCCTGCTGCGCAGCCCGACAATTCTCAGCGGGAAACAAGCTGCTTGTAATGCCGATATCTCCATTGAAGGCGGCGGCATTCTGCTGTTTTAAGGATGGCTGTTCCGCTTTCCAGCCAAAACGCCCCCTGACCAGCTTTTGCTGCTCCACATCCCACACCCGATTGCTGCGTCCGGAAATACCATCGTTGTTCTCATCCTGCGGATCGGCCAACTGCTCAATTTGCTCATCATTCAATGCTTCCAGCAAACCCAGCCCGATCATCGGCGGGGCCATACGCAGGGAGTAAACAACATCATCATCCAGGGCGCCATAGGCGAGCTGGCTGAGTGTTAAATGAGGTTTGCGCAGCGTCACCACGCTGCCGTCGGCAAGCGTGACGGTCTGCGTTTGATAGGTGATGTGGATCTGCGCTTCGGCATCCACCCCAGGTACCGCAAAGTCCTGGATCTGATCACCGTAAAGGGGATGAGGGATCACACCATGCCGCAGTACCCGCTGTTCCTGTTCGGCGGAATGGGGCCGGATGCTCATTCGGACCAGTAATGACACCGCGTTATCGTCGGCTGCCTGTGGTAGATGGCCCCGACCATCGCGGATATGGCAATTCTGGCAGCCGTTGGTGTTGAACAACGGCCCCAGGCCATCCCGCGCGGTGGTTGCTGACGGCGCGATCACCCATGGATTGCGAAAGAAACTGTTGCCCACGCTGAAATCCAGACGGCGCTCGAATGACAGGTTGGCTGCCGGCAGGGAAAAGGCGTCATTGTTTGTTTTGCTGACGCTGGTGGCACCGCCTGAATTCACGCCAAAGGAATACACCTTTACGGGCAGGAACAAGACGGACAGGAAAAAGAAAAGCAGGCCCCACATTTTAATGAGAGGCCTGTTGCTAACGAGGAAATTTGCCATACTGCTGTCAAATGGCAATCAGAATTCGTGATCTGCAGTTTCGGGTGATAGATTCTCCACGCCCAATTCCACAGCCACCTTCTCAATTTTTCGGGTCAACGCTACCAAACCGGTGATCGCATCCTGAATCAACTTGGCCCCCGCTTCATTACCCTCGGCGATCATCTGATCAAATTTCTGAGCATTTTGTTGAGCTTCAGCTTTATCCACCAGCGCCTGCATGGACGCCATAGTCTGCTTAAACTGTTTGTCTGTGGCCTTGGCCAACGCCGGATCTTTCGCTTTAACCAGCATGGCAATGGAGTCACCCTTGATCACGGAACCGTCTACCCGCTGGTAGGTCCCGTAGTAGATATTTTCAATTCCCTTGGCATCATAGTAGTGGGAGAAATGCGTATTATCGCTGAAACAATCGTGCTCATCCTCCGTTGAATTGGCTTCCAGGGCAACCTTCATGCGCTCCCCCGCCAACTCGCCCAGTGCCAGACTGCCCATGCCGAACAGTGCTTTGGTAAGCGCTGCTTCACTTTTTTGGCTTTCGAGCTCGGCACGATAGTTTTGCTGCCCGGGAGCCCACTGTGCCTGCATGGTTTTCAAATCATTAATCAGCAGTTCTGTGGCCGCCTTCAGATACTGAGCCCGGCGATCGCAATTACCGTGGGTACACCCGTCACCCTGAATATAATCGGTATAAGCGCGCTGACCTGCACCGGCCTTGGTGCCATTCAGGTCCTGTCCCCACAACAGAAATTCGATGGCGTGGTAACCTGTGGCCACATTCGCCTCCGATCCACCCAGCTCGTTTAAGCTGGCCAGCAAATCCGGAGTAATGGTGCTCAAATCCAGGGTGGTGCCGCCCAGCTTGAGTGAGGTGTTGGCAATGATGTTGGCGTTGGCCCCCACGTTGCCCATCTCATGATGGTAGTTGGAAGCCGCTACGTAGTCGATAAGCCCTTCATCCAAAGGCCAGGCATTCAACTGCCCCTCCCAATCGTCCACTATTCCATTACCGAAACGGAACACTTCTGATTGTTGGTAGGGTACTCTGGCTTGCTTCCAGGCGCTGCGTGCTGCATCCAATGTAGCCTGACTCGGGGCCTCCACAAGAGCGTCCACTTTGACCTGCAGGAATTGTGCGGTAATCAGCGAATCACTGAATACGGCATAGGCAATATCGCCATAGTTTTTTACGACACCTTGTTCTGTTACCGCTGCCTGCAATGTTGCTGAGGCCAACAGACCACCCGCAAGTACGAGCCTAGCTACTGGTTTCATTACGAATACTCCTGATTCTTCAAGGTTTAACCATTAAAAATTAGCGGCAAGCTGAACCACTATATTATTGGACTTTTCGTCCGTGCCAAGCTTGGCTTCGCTATAATCCGTGTCACGCCAGAACTCAAGCGCCAGGACCACGTTCTCGTACACGTCGGTGGAGGCGCCCAGGGACAGCCGCTGTTCCGGCAGCCAACCACCGGCATCATCGGTTTCCTGAACGGCAAAGGCGAGTGTGACATCCTGCTCACGCAATCTGGCAGCGAAATCCAATTCCAATTGAAAAGCGGAGGGCTGGGCTTCAAAAAACGCCCATTCAATATCATCAACAGCGGACATGTACTCAGCAATGAAGGTAAGCGCTTCAACGCTCAGGCTGCCGGAAAAGGAGAAAGCACCATCGTCGCTATCCAAGCCGGCGGGGCCGGGTACTATTTCTGAAATACTATCGGATTCAGTCAAGGCGGACAGGTAGTCGAACCCGACTTGAAAATTGTGCTGGCTGAAACGTGCCGTCAGGCCATAATTCTCAACATGGCGTTCACGGTCAACCGATCCATCGAACAGGTATGCCCCTACAGAAAAACCATCCTGTTCCAATCCGAACAGGGCTGCCGTTTTATTGGTTTCGGCCAGCTCCAGCACCAATGTGTCGTTTACCAACGCGGTTTCAAAGCGGCCGAATGGCAGATATTGCTTACCAACCAAAACATCCACCGGGCCTACAAGATCGGCAAACGATAATGTGGCAACATCCACATCGAACTCGGTTTCATCTTCTTCATAGAGCAAGACAATATCGGCCTCCACCTGGTCATTGATGGCGGCGGACAGGCCCAGCTCCACGGTGGCAACCACCAGGTCGCTGTAACTTTTGTCATCAAAGCCTTCCCCCATGGAGGCTTCGATTTCGATCAAACCACGGACAGCCACTTTATCCCCCAATAAAGTGTTGTTGCCGGCGCCTTGCTGCTGCTCAAGCTTGGCCAGCCTCTGTTCTACACTGCGCTCAAATTCAGCATCAGCAAGGGCTGAGAAAGACGCTCCGGAAATGGCTATCGCCAAGACACTTTGCGCAAGCGGTGGTGTGACTTTCATTGAGAACTCCTCATGGGCAGGCGTAGTGCGCCGAAAGATCAACACGTTAGCCTAAATGAGGATAGTTATCAACTGCACGTAATTAGCGTTTACTGATTTCGATCAAAGAACGCAGCAATTTCACTGATGGCAATCCGTCCATCCTTTAACATGGGGAAAGTGTAGTGCCAGACATGCTGCATTTTCTCCCATATCTGCAATTCAACGGCGACGCCATCCCGCTTGGCATGCTCGGCAAGGCGCACGGAATCATCCAACAGGATCTCTTCTGATCCCACCTGAATCAGTAACGGTGGCAGGCCAGTCAAATCTGCCGCCAGTGGCGACATCGCGCTGGAGTTACCACGCTGTTCGGCAGACACTCCGGCACTGTAATGGGAGGCAAACTGGCGCAGCAGTTCCGGCGTCAACAGCAAATCCACATGCCCTTTGCTGGCGATGGTCTCCCCGCTCATGGATAGGTCCGTCCAGGGGGAAATGCAGCAGGCAGCCGCCGGCAGGGCAATACTCAAATCCCGTAATCGGATTAATGTAGCGAGCACCAGATTGCCACCTGCGGAATCACCGGCCAGATAGATATTTTCCGGTTTGACCCCCTCCTCCAGAAGCGCGCTGTAAACATTCACGGCATCCTCGATGGGTGCCGGATGGGTATGTTCCGGCGCTTTACGATAATCCGGAGCCACGGCCCGCATTTTGGACTGCTTGGCCAACCGGGCGATCAGATGACGATGGCTCAGCGGAGAGCCAACGCAATAACCGCCTCCGTGAAAATACAGCAGTACTCGATTGCTGGGTGCTTTTCGAGGTTGATGCTGCTGGCAGGGCACGCCCCCGTAGGAGATGGATTGAATCTTGACACCACGGGCTACCGGCATGATTTTGCCGAAGAAATCCATGCTCTTTCTGGAATGTTCAATCGTACCCGGCTCAACGCTGAGGCTTGGTGCAATGGGCGACTTCAATACCAGATTCACTAAACTGACCGGCAAGCGACCGGATGAGCAAGTCATGTGGCTGATGCTCATGATCCCCCCTATTTTGGAATTCTTATTGGTAAGTCAGGCAACTTATCACCGCACCACCAGCTGCGCAAGAGGTGAACAGCCCGCTAAACGCCGCTCAATACCCGAATATGCTGGTAGACGCTGCGCGCAAGGGCCTCCAGGTGATAACCTCCTTCCAGGCTGGAGACGATTTTGCCATCGCAGCAATGCTCGGCCAACTGCTTAAGCTCGCAGGTCAACCAGTAATAATCCCGTTCATCCAGATAAATATCCGCCAGGGGATCGGAATGATGGGCATCAAAGCCGGCGCTGATCAATATCAGTTGGGGATTGAACTGCTGCAGTTTGTTCATCCACTGCTGTAATACCCAATCCCGAAATTCCTCACTGCCGGCACCGGCATGCATCGGCGTGTGAACAATATTGGATCGGTTCTGGTCGGGCACGGTGTGTGGGTAGTAAGGATGCTGAAAGCTGGAACAAAATAGAACACGCTCATCATACTGAAGGATGTTCTCAGTGCCGTTACCATGGTGGACATCGAAATCCACAATAGCAACCCGTTCTAGATCGTATTGATGCAAAGCGTAAGCGGCGGCCACGGCAACGTTGCTGAATATACAGAACCCCATGGCTCGGTTTTTCTCCGCATGATGGCCCGGCGGGCGAACCGCACAGAAGGCGTTGGCCACCTCCCCCCCCATCACCAGGTCCACTGCCTTGCAGACACCACCCGCCGAGCGCAGGGCCGCGTCCAGAGTATGCCGGTTGGCCACTACGTCCTCACCCAGTACCTTAACTTTTTGCATCGGAAAGTGATCGAACACCGCGTCCACGTAATCACGGCTGTGAACCCGATAGAGGTGTTTCTTTTCAATTTTCGGGGCGTCAACGTGTTGCAGAATATCCCATACCTGGCGCTCCATCAGATAATCCCGAATCGCACTCAGGCGGCGGGGTGATTCCGGATGATCGGCACCCATTTCATGAAGTTCGCAGTCTTTATGACTAATGTAAGCTGTCAGCATAAGGTCACAGTTTTTTGATGATGTATACGATGTCTTCGTCTTTCTCGTCGTCACGAATCTCAAAGCCCATGGATCTGGCCAGTTTGCGCATGGGCACGTTGTCCCGCAGCACAATGCCGTCCATGAACTTCAAGCCTTTGGCGCGGGCCGCTTCGATCAGCAGTTCCATCAATTTATACCCAATGCCCGTACGATGCCATTGATCTGACACAACCACCGCGAACTCACAGCTGACACCATCCGGATTCACTACGTAGCGACTGACCCCGATTTCCTGCCAAATGCCATTCTCCTGCACCAGCGCCACCAGCGCCATTTCCCGGTGATAGTCAATCTGGGTAAAGCGGGCCAGCATCTCCGGCGTTACCCGCTTAACGTTATGCATAAACCGATAATAGCGGGAGCGCTCGGACAGGCTTTCGATGAATGACTTTTCCAGCTCGGCGTCTTCCGGACGAATGGGGCGAATACGTACATCCAGGCCATTCTTCAACTGCCAGTTGGTTTCCAGATACACCGGATAGGGATGAATGGCCATATGTTCATAACGCTTCTGCGCCGGTGGCAAATAATCCACTTCGATCACCGCATCCAGCACGATGGCGTTCTTATCATCCAGCACCAGGGGGTTAATATCCAGATTCCGGATCCAGGGCAGCTCGCAGGCAATCTCGGACAAACGCAGAATGATGCGCTCAAGCTCAACACGATTAGCCGCCGGCATGTTGCGAAAGCTGTCCAGCATCTTCGCCACTTTGGGGGAATCAATCAGCGTCTGGGCCAGCAGGGCATTCAACGGCGGCAGACTGATGGCGATGTCATTCATTACCTCGACCATGGTGCCGCCATGGCCAAACACCAGTACCGGGCCGAACACGGAATCGTTTTTGATGCCCAACAGCAACTCCCGGTTGGCGGCCGATGTCACCATGTGTTCCACGATCACCCCTTCAACACGGGCATCGGGTTTCTTCTCCTGCACGTCGTCCATCAATTTTTTATAGGCAGATCTTACCGCCTGGGCATTCATCACGTTCAGTGATACACCGGAAAAATCCACCTTGTGACTGATGTCCGGTGAATTGATTTTCAAAACCACAGGGAAACCAACGGATTCGGCCGCCACCAGCGCTTCATTGGCGGAATGGGTATTCCAGGACGGATTAATGGGTATATTGAACGCTTTCAACACCGCCCGGGATTCAAGTTGATTCAGAATCTTACGCCCTTCCTGTAGCACCCCTTCGATGATCAGGCGTGCACCCTCAATATCCGGGTGCACATCTTTTGCCATGGACGCCGGTGCCTGCACCAAATACGTACGATTCTTGAAATAAGTGGTGAGATACTTGGCGGCTTTGACGGCGTTTTCCGGGGATGAGAACACGGGGATTCCCCTTTCCTGCAGGGAGCGTCGAATGACCGCCACATTATCGCCTCCCATACAACAAACTACGATGGGCTTGAAACTGGCCTTCTGGATTTTGAACAGGCGCTCGTCCACATCCGCCACCACCCTGCCACGGGGGGGTGTCAATACCACAATCAGGAAATCCACGCCCTTGTCTTTGGCAATGATTTCACAGGCTTCCATGAATTCATCATTCAGGCCGAAACGGCTGCTGTAAACCGGATTGACGCTGGCATCCATTGAGCGTAACGAAGCCAGCTTGGCGCTGCTTTCATTGCTCAATTCCGCCAGGGGCAAATTGAGATCATAGGCTTTATCGCAAGCCATAATGGCCGGCCCCAGGCCGTGTGAAATGATCCCGATCCGTTCACCGCGCACACTGCGATGGATAGGAAACGCCCGCGCCGCCAGGAACAGGTCCGTCAATGAGTGGGCGCGCACAATACCGGCACGCTCCAATGCGGCATTGAACACATAGTCGTTGCCTACCAATGCCCCCGTATGGGAAAGCTGTTGCCCCGCCACCTCCCCATGACGGCCGGTTTTCATGACGATAACCGGTTTACTGCGCGCAACCCCCCGCAACCCTGAGAGAAAGCCGCGGGAATCCTGAACGCCTTCTGCGTAAATAAGGATGCATTCGGTCTGCTGATCAATGACCAGGTAATCCAGGATATCACCGGCATAGACGCCGGCCGCCTGCTCCAGTGAGATGATGGTGGAAAATCCCACCCCGCTGGCATTGGCCCAATCGGTTACCGCCCGACAGATGGCACCGGAGTGCGATATCAGGGCAATTTTTCCGGGTTTGATGTCCACTCGATCCAAGGTTGCCCGTATGCCCAGCGCGGGCCGGACAAACCCGTAGCAATCAGGCCCCCACATCCGTATACCCAGGTTATCCGCCTGCCGGCGCAGGCTTTCAACAAACTGATTACGCAGGAAGCCGTCCCGGTCATCCAAATGCGACAATACCACCACCGAATCGATTCCCACCGCGGCACAGCGATCCAACTGTTCGTTAACCTGGGAATCCGGGGTAACGATAATGGCCAGATCCACCCGTCCGGGCACCTGATCAATGGTGTCATAATGCCGGCTGCCACCCAGTAAAGATCGCTGGCGTGGATGAACCAGCCACACCTTGCCCTTGAATTGCTCTTTCAAACGTTCGGACAGTTTCGCTTCGATGGAGTCACTGCCCTCACCGGTGCCGATAATGGCAATGGTGGAAGGTTCAAAAAAATGGGTAAGGTAATGCTTCTTCATTGAGATTCAGCCGTTCAACAATGTCAATTGGATAAAGTCCAGTGGAAACCACGGGCCAGCGCCTGCCTGAGCAGTTTGCGGGCCTGCTTGATGCCGGTGAGTTGCAGCGTGGAAATACAGTGCGGCCAGGGATGGTTCTGTAGCACCTTCATGATCACCAGTTTGCGCTCCGACTCCGGCAACTGATCCCAGGCCAGACCCGAGATCGGCAGCGACCACAGTGAACGCCAGACAGCGGCTGCGGCGTTTTCATAAGGAGTATAGCCTGCCAGAAACCGCTGTAACGCCTGTTGATCTCTCTCATGGTTTGGCAAAGTGGCCGGTACGGTGCTGTGATGACGGGCACAAAGCTGCAATACCAACGATGCAGGCAATTGCTGATGTGTGAGCATCAGCTGGATGGGCAAATCCTCGTGGAACCCCGTTAAGGCAGCCTGCACCATGGCCTGCCCTCCATCACTTAGCCCCTGATAGACCAACAGACTGTGGGCACCGGTGGTCGCCTCCCGCTGATAACCCACCCTGATGCAGGCATATTCATTCTTGTGCCAGAACTGAAGCACAGCGGCACTGCCGGAGAACAAAGAACCGATTCCATCAGCACCTTCCGCGCGCGCCTGTCTTAACAGGTGTGCAAGCAGCTCGGAGCCCAGCCCTGTGCCCTGCAATTGGGGTTGTACCGCTATCCTCACAATGCGCCAGTGACACATCCCCAAGGCCTGCGCTTGCCCCAGGTGCACCGCCAACGATTGCGGCAGAACCTGGCCATGGGGCCGGCGCTTCCCCTCTGTGATGTGCTCGGCCAGGTTCCCGCCAAGCTCGCCTTCACAGGCCACCATCGCCACCGCGTACACCTGATGGGCGTCCCGCAGGGTAAACAGCCGCACATTGCCACCATCGAGCATACTGCGCAAATCACTGGGGCGGGTTCGATAGTGTGCCGACATCAACAACTCAAACAGCTGATTAAGTTGCGCCTCCGCATGGTCATCACACTGGTAAGTGAATTCCCCAAACTGCAGTGACGGGTGCCCGCCAGGGTCAATGTTGTCTGCGCCCTGCGGCTTCAACAGCAGTAGTTTCTGCAACAGGCCTTCCAACCAATCCTGCTCCTGCCAGCGCACCGGCTGCCGCATTTCGTGCCTTACCCAATCGGGAAACTGCTGATTCAGATGCTGGTGAAATCGAACGCTGAAACCGCGCCCCGTGCCCTCGTAGCCGTTGACCGTTGTCGCCATCACTGCCCGCGAATAGTGGGACAGTATGCGCTTGAGCAGGTGCGGAGCAATGGCTGCGGCCTCATCAACCATCAACAGATCTGCCTTGGGGAGCACCTGCAACAGCCGGTCGGGGGCATAAAACTCAGCGTTAAAGGGCCGATCGGGATGGGGCCTGGCAAACCGCAACAGGGTCTCTGCGTTTTCGACCCGGGGTGCGGTAATCACAATGCGCTTGCCGGCCTCTGCCAGACGGGCAACGGCCAGGCCCAGGGCGACACTCTTACCCCGCCCACGATCCGCTTCGATGACCAATGGCCGCTTGCGATGGCCCTGGATCACCTTCAATATCAGTTCCATCGCTGTACGCTGGCAGTCAGTCACACAGCCGGCATCATCCACGCGCCGTTGTTGCACCGGTAAATCCGGCAACTGCGGGACACTCAGGCCCGGCGCACAGGTGCCAGAGCGCTGATAGAGGTGGGCGCGGTAAGGGTATTGCCGCAGTATCCAGGCGGCACGGGTCGTGAACCGGTTGCGGACCCTGGCAACCCCCCAGGGTTCCACCGCGATTTTACGGGCAAACGGATCGGCAAAACGCGGCCACTCATCCAAAGGCGGACACAACACCCACACACAACCACCGCCCCGAATATTGCCGCAGAGAGCTGCCAGGGCATCGGGATTGAAACCGCTGTAGGCATCAAACACGCCCTGCTGTGCCTCCCGCCCCAGCTCGTGGTTATATCGGTCGGCCGGCAGTGTCCAGGCGCCGGCCGGCGATCGCGTGGAATACCACAGCACCGATTCTGCACCCAGCCCCGCCAAAGCAACCTGTACCGTTTCCAGTGCCCAGTCCGCGTCTCCCTCCACCAGCACCAACAAACGCCGGTCACTGTGCACCAGTTTGTTGGTCAACTGCTGTAACTGCCCCTGCCATGCCAACATCACCTTTGGTACTGCTCCATAAAGCCAACATCAATCCTGTTTTTCCAACGCCACACCCAAGCCCCGCTGCAATACAGCCAGCCCCGGGAGGCCAGCGCTTTCTTCTCACCCAGGCTGATGAGTTTCAGGTAGCGGCGCTGTGGGTGGAAAGGTTGCAGTGGCTCACCGCGCACAAGCCGCAATAGGTTCTGCGCGAGAACCGGCCCCTGCCTCACCGCATAAACACCGGCTTTAGGCAGCGGCCGGGGAAAATGAGCAATATCACCCACCGCAAACACGTTATGCATCGACTTGACCCTGAGATCCTCATCCACTCTGATATAACCCTGGTCCGATAAGGGCAGCCCGCAGCCGGATAATGACTGCGGCGGCACCGCCGACGTACAGAGCAGGGTGAAGTCACTGTGCAATCGCTGCCCGTCGGCTAACTGAAGCCCATCTGCCTGAATGGCCGTGACCTCAACATGGGTAAGACAATGGATACCCGCGGCATCCAACGCCTGTTTTGCCCGCCGCCGCACCATTGGATTGTGCCCCTCCAATAGCCCGCCACCGGCGATCAAGCGCCAGTGCCAGGGCCTTTCGCCCTGTGTTGTTTGTATTCGATGGGCCATGGCCAATCCCAATTCAACCCCCGCAACACCACCGCCCACCACGGAAACCGTACGCGGTTTGGTGCGATCCACCTGTTCAAGAAATGCTTCCCAGTGGCGCAAAAACTGATGAGCCGGTTTGACCGTTACAGCATGGACAGCTCCCTGCACCGGTTCTGTTGCCGGCACAGAGCCGATGTCCAGCGACAGCATATCAAAGGTCAGGCTCTCGCCCGATTCCAGTAAAACCCTTTGCGCGTCGGTTTCCAGCGCCTTGAATCGCCCCGGATTCCAGGTTACCCCATGGCATTCACACAGAGCAGGCAGGTTGATCAGGCAATCCTCCGTTCGGTAGTGACCGGCCACCACCCCGGGGATCATACCGGAATAGACCGCCATCGGCTCCGGATTGAGCAACATCATCTCTACGGCCAGCCCCGAAAACAGGCTCTGGAACCGCCGCACCACTTCTATATGGGCGTGGCCGCCGCCAATCAAAAGGATCCTGATGGGATTCATTACACTCTCTGCGTTGATTTCCTGAGATTAAATCTATACTTACAGATACTACTACTGGTTCGGGGCAGGATGAAATGGACAGAAATTACACGAAGCGGGTACGCTACGAATTTATTTTCAAATCCCAGGACAACTTCCAATATGAGGTGGACATCGATCCCAACACGCTGGAACACCCGGCGCCGCTGGGGAGTGCACCGGAATGGACGGCATTGGACACAGACAAATGCCCCCACTGTCCATTGAACAGCAACACCACTGAAAACTGCCCTCTGGCGCGACGTATCGCCCCCATACTGAGCTTCAGTGCGCACCCTGCGTTTGAATCGGTCAAAGTCAGAGTCCACAAGGACAACATGACCATGGAGAGTCAGTCCACCGTACAGGAGGCCTATCGCTCACTGATTGGTTTGATAATGGCAACCAGCGGGTGTCCCCATACGGGATTCTTCAAGCCCATGGCATGGTTTCACCTGCCTTTCTCGACTCAGGATGAAACGCTCTTCAGAGCCTGCGCCACCTTTTTACTGTTTCAGTTTTTTGATCCGGTTGACCCCGAGGGCGGCAACCATTTTAGTGACCTGAAACAAGTGTATGAAGATATTCATATCGTCAATCAGCACATCGCCAAACGGCTAAAGAAAGCGTCCGCATCCGAGTCCACCTTAAATGCACTCACCATACTGGATATTTTTGCCCAGTCTTTCCTGCCCACGCTGAACGAGTCTCTGCAGGAACTTTCGTTTCTCTTCAAGCCGGGGGTTAACGAAGTCAGCTTTGAGAACCCCTGAGCAGTGATCCGCGACAGCAGGATTCAGCGCATCCTCGCTGCAGGGGTTGGTCTCCTGTGTCTGCTGCTAGCCTGGTCGGCTCAGGGAAAGCCGGTGGAACTCAACGTAGCGCAACAATATTATCTGTCTATTGACGCTCAGGTGCTTAGCGATCCGGCAACCCCGGTGTCGGAGCTATGGATTCCCGCGAGGGACGATTTTGTCCCGGTACCTGAATCCGACCCGCGTAACTCCCTGTGGTATCGCGTTGACCTCATCAACCGCTCCCCCCAAGAAAACTGGCATCTGGTCATCAGCAACACTCTGATTGAAGAAATCAACCTGTTCACGGTAAACGCCGGAGCACAGCATCACACCCGTAACGGATACTTTCGGCAGGCGCCCTTTGATATCTCCAATGGTGTGGACATCCATCTGCCCTTCAATGAAGCCGTCAGTGTCTGGATCAATATTAAAGCGCCTTACATCAGCCAACAACCGTTGATCAGCATCATTCCCGACGAGCTTTATGCCCAGCATCATTTCAACTACACCAGTATGATTCTGATTGCCATCGGCGCGATGCTGGCACTGGTGCTCTATAATGCCTTCCTCTACTACCCAACCCGGGACCCATCCTTTATCTGGTACGCAGGCTACCAGTTATTGTGTACGTTCGCCTGGGCCATGCACTTCAAAATCATGCTGTACTGTTTTGACGTGCCGTTGGATGCCAGCACCCTGTATCTGCCCTTCTTTATTGCCGGGGCCGCCAGTTTCATGTTTGCGCTTTCATTTCTGCGCCTGCCGCACCGTAGCTGGATCACATTGCTGGTACGGGCGTTGGCCATTGCCATGGTCGTATTCGGTTTACTGGGACTATTGCTGCCGCTGCCGCTCTACCAACTGACATTAACAGTGTGTACCTACGTCTGGATGTTCGTAATGCTCGGGCTGGGGATTTGGCGCCTTAACAAAGGATATCGTCCGGCCCGAATCTATGTCATTGGATTTGGAGTTCTTACCACTTACTTTCTATTTACACTGGCAGGCAACCTGGCCGCAACCACCCTGTTTGATAATCAGCTGTTGTGGGCGCTCTGGGTGCAGCTGTTTGATGCCATTGCGCTGGCATTGGCATTGGCCGACCGGATTAATTTCCTGCGCAAATCCCGTCAATACGCCGACAAACGAGCCAGCACCGATCAGCTAACCGGGCTACCCAACCGAACCGCCTTCGAGCGGGATATTCGCGCCTGGGAGGCCTATTATTCGGAAGGTATTGTTCAGGAGTTTTTTCTGACCTTTATCGATGTGGACGGACTCAAGCGGGTCAATGATCAACTTGGCCATAACGAGGGGGATCGATTGTTGTCACTGGTCGCTCAGTGGCTCATCAGCCAAAGCCAGCAGCAAAACGTCTATCGGCTGGGGGGTGATGAGTTTGTAATTCTTACCCGCGCGCAGATTCAATGGAATCTGACCAGCCTGCATAAACTATTAAGCGATGAAGGCTTCCCCAATTCAGACCTCAGTATCGGCAGCAGCAGCTATTCGGAAAGCGGCAACCGCTCAACACTGTTAAAGCTTGCCGATGAACGCATGTATGCTATCAAACACAGTAACCGCTAGCTGAATCAGTTGCCAGAGTAATAAGTGATCCCATCGCCCTTGGCCTTGATGCGACAACCGTCCCGCTCCTGCTTGACCGGTATCGGGTTCTGAATAAAGGTGATCTGAACACCGGGAAATACCGCTTTCTCAACGGATATCTCGAGGGTTTCAACGATGGCGTTAACCGCTTCGAGAATCGCCTCGCGGCGCTGCTTCAGGTCACTGAGAATACCTTCGAAATGCGCTATGGTATTGCTTATTTTGACCACCTGCTCACCTGCGTCACTACCGGTTTTACCTTTAATCTGGCGCAACGCCTCCTTCATACCCCGCACCACATTCAGGCGCTCGCCCAGCTCCGCCCGAATGCTTTCCAAATCCGCCATTTGCTCAGAGAAGCGATTGGAAAAATCCACATCCGTGGGAATGTAAGAAGGTCCACCCAGAGTGTTGCAGCTCAACCGGCAAGCGGGCCGGATGATGCCTCCGATGATCTTGCCCTCGGTCTTTTTTGGGCTTAGTACCAGCACCTCGGTTCCGGATACATCACTGTGCATGATGTGTTTGGGTGCCGTCACCGTGCCTTGTGCGACAATTTTCGCATATTGGATATAATTGGCGAAAACTGCACCCGGCGTTTCAATCAGGACACTGAACTGCTCGCCTGCCTCTTCATTTTTGAGCTGTCGGCCCAAAACCCCCTTACCGATCACAACCTCATCACCGGCAATTACCGTTGCTGATTCCAGATAATCCCTGATCAGCACCTTGCCGGTTGCAGTGACCGACATGCCTTCACGAACCGACCCCTGCACCACCACGGTACCATCGAAATCCACGTTTCCGGTTTCAAGATCCACATCACCCACACAATAGGCATCCGACACACCCATACCAGAATCAATCTTGAGGGGCACGCCGCGCCGGCTGGCCACCAGCAGATTTTTGTCATTGGGGCTGATTTCCGCGCCGTCACCCACGTTTATGGTCTTATCCTGGGGTTGCGCGGCCAACACTGTTTCACCCAGGACATTGTAACCGGGCTCTCCCACCACCGGGGGAATACGCCGCAGCAGCGCATCGCCGATATCCACCATTTCGATTTCACCAAAATCATGCATATCGACCGTGCCATCGTCTCTCAACTTGGGCTTCATCAGGCGATCCTGCACCGGAAGCACCAGGATCTCGATTTTGGCCTGACGTGACTGCCCCGGAGCTTTACCCTTAGCCACCACCTCCCGTAACTCCGTTCCCGGGGCCACGTTGCTGAACTTGTTACAGAGCGACTGCAGCAGAGACTCATTCAGGCCCTTGACCACTCCAAGCCTGGTTAAGAAGTCTTTAACCGTTTGAAAATCCGGATTTTCGGCACCAAATGCGGTCTCGGCAATCAAAGAGCATGACATCTTATCCTCAGACAATTCCGCATTCAGGACCGCTTCACGCTTTTCAGCGACCACCATTCTAATGGGGTCACACAAGCCATCCTCATTACCGGGTTCAACCGCTTTGCTTTTATACTGAGAAAGTGCCTTGGCAAGCTCAGAATCAAGAAGATAAAAATCACGAAATTCGGTAAGCTTGAACTGACCACGAAGAAAATCCACCGACAGGGAATCCGTATCCAATTTGCTTATTATCAGTTGGATTTCTTTTCCTTCGGGCGAAGCTTCAAAGCGCAATCCGCTCATACCGGTTCCATTTTTGATGTTATGGGCATAATGGCATTTGGTAAAAATGTCATTATGTTGTAATTATAGTTTCAAGTGGCTGAATTGAAAGGAAATGGCTATTCCTACACCAATTTGGTGCTGACGCAGTTTTATAAGAAGTAAAAGAAATGACGACAATCAAAGACTCAGGCCCCAACTCCACCCTCGGGGCGTGGGCATTCAAGAAGAATTTCTCCGCGTTATTCGACCAGGGTAATGATACTTTTCACCTGATCAATGGGCTCCGGTTTTTCAGTTTCATCTGGATCCTGGTGTTTCATACGGCCTACATATACGGACTTATTACCGGAAAAGACGCGTTTTTTGACCTTGCCGACCGTGCCCCGGCATGGCTCTGGTGGATCTGGAACGCGGATAAGGCGGTGGATCTGTTTTTTGTCATCAGCGGCTTTTTGATCAGCGTGATCCTGTTTAAAGAACTGGATAAGACCGGCGATATCCGATTACGGCGTTTTTATTTCAGGCGCTACCTGCGCCTGACGCCCATCTACGCGGTGATCGTCATCCTGTTCTGGGCCAGCGAATCACGTAATTATGAATGGGTCTGGACCAACCTGCTCTACGTAAACAATTTCCTGCCAGTGGACAAAATGGCGTTACACTGGACCTGGACCCTGGCGGTTGAGGAGCAGTTTTATCTGGTGCTGCCTCTGATCCTGGTGGCCTTGTACAAATCCGCCCGGCGCCCCATCCTGCCCGTTTTGATCATCTTGCTGGTGGCCTCGTTCCTGATACGCTTGGGGGTAATGTATTATTATCCGGAAATATGGCATGCCAATTACCGCGAAATGTTGGTGGGTGAAGAGGTCTATGCCACGTTTTACGCCAAACTCTATGACAACCTGATCACCCGATTCGGACCCTTTGTCTGCGGCGCCATTGCCGCTCACTTGTACTGTTTCTATCAGGATGAGCTGCGCTCGTACTTAAGCACGCAGAAGGTGATCAAAACCACCCTGAACATAGTTGCACTGCTGACCATTGTATTTTTTACCTTCTTTCCCATATTAAGCGAACCATACTCAGGCTCAGGGTTTGCCTTGCGATGCTATGTTGTAGTGCATCGAACCTTGTTTGCCGCTGCGGTTGCCTGGTTCATGTTAACTGTTTTTCTTAATCTCGATACTTTCCGCCTGCTGGGTAAATTTCTTTCACTGCGCTGGTGGCAACCTTTCAGCCAACTGACCTATTCAATGTATCTGGTGCACTTCATCATGGTTTATGCCTGTGTGCAGAACGTTTATTACAACCTGGTCATGATCGAAGGGCTGGGTACAACGGCAATGGCTGTATACTGCATCGCCATCAGCACCGTATTGGCCTTTATCCTGACAGCCTTAATCGGAGTCGCCTGCTGGCTGCTGGTGGAAAAGCCCTTTCTGAACCTGAGAGACTTAATGCAAGTGAATAAAGGGGCCACCGACAGCAGCCCCCTTCGCCACGACCTTGATTCCAATCAGGGTGTTACCAAAGAGTTCAAAGTCTGATTTTCAGATGTGAGTTTGATGTAGTCTGCGGAGAATCGTTTGGTAGCAATACGGGCCTCATCTATGTAGATTGAGTTGCTGGTACCGGTGTTACCAAACACCAGGGATTGCAGGCTGAACGTTGCGGCGGAGCCATCTGAGTCGTATTGACCTCCGCCCCAATAGAATCGGGATTCGGTGGCCGCTGCGGGATCATAGGTCAGCGCCAGATGGCCATCACACTCCCGAATCCAAAAGGTTAAGGTAGGCAGTCCACCCAGCGCTGCCCCATCTATATCCGCCTTCGGCCCCCGGTAGCCGCCAAGGATGTTAACGTTGGCAGTGGACATGGAAAAGTTCGTACCCATCCCCAGAAACTCATAGATTGGTGAATTCCACCCGAACCCGGTACAACCCGGAAAATCGTGCCACACCATAAACGTCCAGGCCGTGGCAGACAGATCCAGCGATGTATTGGAACTCACCAGGAATTGCTCGCTGCTATTGTTAAACTGGGCACCCCGCCCCACCCCGAACCCAGGACGGCTGATGGTCCCGCTTTGCACACCATGGTTCTGGTACACTGTCGTATCCAGAGCATTGCCAGAGCTTTCATCAAAATGCCAGACACCGGCATAGTCATACCAAACCCCCCGCGGGTATTGGCCATTGGGCACTGAGTCGTTGTCCACGTCATCGTAATGCATAGTGATGTAATCGGCGGTACTGTTACCGTCAATCTGCGGCACCATAACCCACGCATACAACTCGCCTGATGCGCCCACTTCCAACTCATGGGAGAGAGTCACCAATTGAGACCGGTCAGTGAACCGGATATCATCCCAATCCGCCTGCAGACTATCCCTGATACTATTTGAAATACGGATCAGAACCGGAAAATCTGTGACATTGCCGGACACACCCGCTCCGCTTCCGGTGGTATTGAAGGCATAGGTCTGGGTGGAGGCAAAGCTCACTACTCCGCTGGAGTTAATGGTAGTCTGCACATAAAGAATTGCACCGCTATCCAGATAAACGTTGTAGTTGATGCCACCTTCATTGCGGGTGCCCACATAGGCCCAGGCATCCCCAGGTGTGGAGGTAACGGCATCGGATGAACCACCCTGCACGAACAAAGAACGGCCTTCTTTCGACAAACCGAGCACACTGCGCTTGCTGACCACCAGACTGTTGCCGTTATCGGCAAGATCAATGATTTCAATGCCGGTGATGGACTCAATACCCAAGGCGGTGAGATCCACTGTGTTGGGGCCACTGGTGAACTGAATGGAATCCAGGCCACGGCCACCATCAATATTGAAAAATCCGGTATCAACGATCTGAACAATATCGTTCCCCGCCCCGGCAGATAGGGCATCCAATCCACCGTTGGATACCAGTACATCAGCAGCATCACTGCCCACGAGATTATTTAATCCGGCATCACCAATCGAAACGGGTTCAACTATGGCCCAGAAATCCTTACCCCAGATGACGTTCACCTCACCGGCGAAGCTACCGGCATTGTCCCCGGCCACGGATGAGAAAATCATATCGCGATAACCGTCTCCGTTAACATCCCCTGCGGTTGCAGAGCGACCGAACTGATCTGCAGCTGCGTCACCCAGAATTTTGAAGCCATCGCTGGCACTCAGAGTCAGTAAATCAATATCCCCCCGGCTGGTTCCGGTCAGGCCGAAAATAATCCACGCAGCCCCGGCTGACACTCCGCCATCGTCATCGTGAATGGTTGATATCATGAAATCGTCCACGCCATCGCCATTCACATCCCCCGCGCCTCGCACCGAAAACGCCGACCGGTCATTGTCATTTTCACCGGTGATGATATATCCGGCACCAGCTGGCACCGATTCCAGCACCACGTCCGGATGGGATGGACTGGTATTTCCGTACAACACCACTACGGCTCCATTGTCATTGAGCCCATTGATATCGATTTCGGTTGCGCCAATAATGACATCAGTCAGTCCGTCGCCATTGACATCGGCACTGCTGACGGTGCCACCCAGCTTGCTGTTCAGGTCAGCGCTGGTAATAGTAAAACCGTTGATTCCATTCAAGGCGGCAAGATCAACATCCTGATATTCCGGCCCCGCGTTACCGAATACCACGTAGGCTTCACCGCTGTCGGTGGCGCCGCCATCTGCTTGGGGTGCCCCTATGATCACATCGTTGTAGCCATCGCCATTGTAGTCACCAATAAACTGAACACTGTGGCCGACGTAGTTATCACCGCTGCCAGTATTATAGAAAGCAAAACCTTCCTTCTTGTAAGTGTCAAGTTTAAAGTTGGACCGGGTTGAGCCACTGCGTCCAAATACAAGGTAGCCAACTCCGGCATTGGTTTGTGAATCAAAGTCACTCTGATTGTGCCCAATCAACAAGTCGTCAACACCATCACCATTGAAATCCCCTCCGGCGTCCAGGAACTGAGCGTTCTGCGGATCGATGGTAAGATAATGTCCAATCTCATCTGCGGATTCATTACCAAGAATCACAAACCCGGCGGCATTGGTAGCGCCAACGGCGGTGTTGAAATCCGTACTGATATCAATATTGGAAGGCGAGGCACTGCCCCAGATGATGTAAAGCGCCCCTGCGTTGGTCTCCCCATCGTCTTCCCGAGGCACGGCCACAACCATGTCATCATAACCATCGTCATTGAGGTCGCCGCTGAGGTTAACCGTTCCTCCCAGATAATCTGCCGTTTCTGCACCGGACACAAAGACGCCGTCAGCCGAGTTAAACGCGGACATTGAAACAGTACCCCGAGTGGCTCCGGATTGTCCATAAACAAGATAGGCGTAGCCGCCGCTGGTATTGTTTAGATTGCTGTCGGGTACCCCGATCGCAATATCCTCGAATCCGTCGCCATTAAAATCGCCACCGCTGCTGATGCTGTGGGCAAAATACACCGTAGCGGCTTCCGCTCCTTCAATAAAAAATCCGTCTTTTGGCTGCAGATCGCTGACATCCAACACGGTGTCGGGAATGATCACAATCGCTTTGTTAGCGCTGAGCGAGCCGATGTCTCCCGGCACCGGTAATGCCAACTCTGCATTGGCCAGAAAATCACTGCGCAGCGTGGCACCATTAAGCTCCAGAGCCGCCGTGGAAACGTAGGATAAGTCCGCAGAGGAATCACCGAAGGTCGCCGTGTAACTGAACAACAGTGTATCGCTACCGCTGCCGCTAACGTAGCGGATGTAGCGATCAGTCACATCCAGGTCCAGATACAGTTGTGGTGAACCGTTGCTGGTATCAACGGTCACCGCTTCGCTGAACTGTACCAGAATCGGTATCACATCTCCGGCTCTGTAAGTTCCATCAGCCACCGTAGAGGTAACGTTCAGTACAGATGGAATCGTGGCATTCAGCGTTGTAAAATTTAGCGTTGTGTTATCGGTAACTCCGCCAAAGCTTACAGCATTGTTGTTGGTTAATGCACCGGCTTCGATTTCCACGTAGTAATTCGTATTGGGTACCAGCACATCCGCCAGGGTGATCGATAACGACGCGGTTCCTGAACCGATCACCTGACCGGACGTCACATCAATTGCTTCTTCTATACTGTTGTCAGAGACCTGACGTATACGAATGAAACCGCTGGCAACACTGACCTGCTCATTGAAAGTCAGGTTAAGGGTTGCATTCAACGCCACACCTGTTGCTTCATCTGCAGGGACCGATGACAACAGTGCCGTGGGCTCACTGGTGAAGTTCCAACTGGTTGTATCAGCAATACCGGAATAGCCGTTGCCCAGTGCGTCGGCCACCGCACCGCTGGTTACCTGAATGTAATAACCGCTGCCACCCACCAACACAGCATTCGGGTTCACCGTGATGGTGTCACTGCCACCACCGGTGACTCTGGCATCTCCAACCGGCACGGTCTCCAACACACTGCCGCCGGCATTGTAAATTACGATGTTACCACTCTGTGGTGTAACAGGTTCGTCAAATACGAGAATCAGGTTGTCACTCAAACCCGCGTTAACCGCCCCGTCTGCAGGTATGGTGCTCAGCAGAACCGGGCCAGTGCTATCGATAACAACATTAAAAGCACTTGATGCTGCCGAGGCATTGCCCGCTGAATCACGGGCCGATGCGGTTATGGCATAGCTACCGTCTGATAACGTTGTCGCGCTGTTATCCAGGCTCCAGTTACCGCCACCATCAGCCACGACGCTGCCGATCAAAGCCCCGTCAAGGTAAACATCAACAGTGCTATCCGCATCGGCATTGCCTGAAAACAGCAAGGTATTATCTGCAGTAATGCCGTCACCTGCCGTACCCGTATCAGAGGATATACCAAGTACAGCAGGAACGGTGGGCACACCGGTATCCAATGTCAGGGTGAATCCGCCAGAGGCCGGCGAAGTGTTACCTGCGACATCACTGGCAACCGCGGTCAACGTATAATTACCATCCGCCAAAGCGATTGCGGTATTATCCAGGCTCCAGTTTCCTCCACCATCAACCGATACCACACCGAACGACGTCGCACCGGAAAATATTTCCACACTGGCATTGGCTTCGCCGGTTCCGCTGATAATTAAACGGTTGTCACTGGTGATACCATCCCCGGCAACACCGGTGTCGTCAGTTATGTTGTTGATCACTGGCGTCAGCGGCGCAGTGCTGTCAACCGTTGCAGGAAAGCTCAACGATCCCGCCGAGGTGTTACCGGCCAGATCCGTGGCGGTGGCGGTAATCAAATAGTCGCCATCCGTCAGAACATTCGCGGAATAGTCATAGCTCCAGATGCCGGTGTTGTCTGCAACAGTACTGCCCAGATACGCGGCATCGAGGTAAACATCAATGGTGGCGTCGGCCTCGCTGCTACCGCTGAATAACAATGTAGCGTCACTGGTTATCGCATCGCCCACCACTCCGGTATCATCGCTGAGCGCGGTAATCACCGGGGCCGGCGGCGGCACAGAATCGACGTTGATGTTGAAATCCACTGACAACGCTGAAATATTACCCGCAAGATCCGTTGATTGTGCCGTTAGAATATACGCACCATCCGCCAAGCTGACAGCGCTGTAGTCATAGGTCCAGTTACCCAGGCCATCGGCTATTGCGGTGCCTATGGCAACGGAATCAATGAACAACTGCGTTGCTATGCCAGGTTCCGCGCTACCATTCCAAATCAAGGTATTGTCATTAGTTACGCCATCGGCGGTGCCACTGTCGGTGCTGATCGAAGTAATAGCAGGGGTTACAGGTACCGCGGTATCGATCTGAATATTCAGAGCACTGGACATCAACGAAAGATTACCCGCAGCATCCATAGCGTCAGCAGTCAAGGTATAAGCACCATCGGCCAGAATGGTTCCCGTATAATCTAAAGTCCAGTCACCACCGGCGTTTGCCAGTGGGCTACCGATTAACAGGCCATCAAGATAAACACTAATCGTGGCGCCGGCTTCACTGTTTCCATTGACAGTCAATGTGCTGTCATTGGTAACGCCATCACCGGCAACATTGGTATCGTCGGTTATACCGCCCAGCACCGGAGCTGCAGGTGCCACTGTATCCACGCTTAGATTAAATGACGCGGAAGCCGGTGAAACATTACCGGCTGTATCCGTGGCCACTGCATTAATAACATAGCTGCCATCGGCAAGCGCTGTCGATGTGTAATCGAATGTCCAACTGCCGGCGGTGGCCGCCACCGTCCCAACACTACTTCCCCCCACCAGGATGGTGACAGTACTGTTGGTCTCAGCGGTTCCCGAGATGATCAGCCGATTATCACTGGTAACACCGTCACCCGGTGTACCACTATCGTCAGTGATGCCGCTAACAATGGGAGCAGCGGGTGCCGTTGCGTCTACCGTAAACGCAAAATCAGGCGCCGCCGTCGAGACATTGGCCGCCACATCGGAAACATAAGCCGTCACCAGGTGAGCACCGTCACTCAACGGGTTACCGCTATCATCAAAGCTCCAGTTGCCTGCAGTATCTGTCATCGTTGTTCCTCTGGAGACACCGTCAACAAAAACCTCAACACTGCCATTAGCTTCTGCCGTGCCGTTATAGACCAGAGTGGTATCGGAGGTTATCCAGTCCGCCACCACTGCGGTATCGTCAGAGAACCCCGTCACAACGGGAGCCGGTGGAACCTGTGTGTCAATCTCCAAATCAACACCTGCCGGCGCCGACAGATTGCCCGCCTCATCCGTTGCTCGCCAGACCAGAGTGTAAACGCCATCCGTCAGGGGCGAGCCTGTCAAATCGAAAGACCAGGCACCAGTACCGTCTGCAGCCCGGGTACCCTGGGACGTGCCATTCAAAAACATTTCCACGGTGGCGCCGGCTTCGGCCAAACCGTCGAATATCAACGTGGTGTCACTGGTGATAAAATCCCCGGCTACGCCACTGTCAGCTGTGATCGCACCGGGTACCGGCATGGAAGGTGCAAGCGTATCCACCATGAGGCTGAAATCAGCCGACAACACCGATTGCAGCCCCGCCTGATTCTCCGCCATGGCATTGATAATGTAGGCTCCGTCAGCCAGTGATGTAGCCGTGTAATCAAACGTCCAGTTACCGCCGGCATCTGTGGTGGTGGTGCCCAACTGAAGGCCATCCAGAAAAACGGCAATATCAGTATCGACATCGGCGCTTCCCACTATTACAAGGGTGGTATCAGCAGTGACACCATCACTGGCGCTGTTGGTGTCATCCAGCACGCCCGTGATCACCGGGGCAGCCGGTGGTAGGTTATTGATGATCACCATAACTTCTGCCGATATCGCGGATAGGTTACCGGCGACATCCATTACCTGAGTGGTCACAGAGTATAGGCCGTTGGCCAGGGGAGCCGAGGTTAAATCCAGCGACCAATTCCCGGCTCCATCGACTGCAGCAAGGCCGGCGGAAGCACCATCGATCAACACATCCACGTAATGCCCTGGCTCTGCCGCCCCTACAATCTGTATGGCACCAGTGGCGGTAATCCCGTCCCCCACTATGCCGGTGTCAGGCAACAGTGAGGTGACAGAAGCCGGCGCCGGCGCCTGGGTATCAATTTCCACCGGGAAGATCACAGAAGCCGGAGAATCATTGCCCGCTAAATCCCGGGCCGACAAGGTAAACCCATACACCCCATCTGCGAAGTCAAAGCTGGTAAAATCAAATATCCAGGTGCCCGCGACATCCGCCTGGGCACTGCCGATCACCACACCGTCACGGCGCAACTGAATTCTGCTGTCAGGTTCAGCCAATCCTGACAACAGCAAAGTGGTATCGTTGGTAACGGCGTCCGTGTTACTGATTCCTGAGTCATCACTTATGGTGAAGACAGTGGGTACAACAGGGGCAACCCGGTCCACGGTTAAGGAAAACTGTGGGGATATGGCGCTTTGCAGGGTGAGAAAAGTCGTATCCGCCGTCAATAGATAGGTACCATCGGCAAGATCCACGGAAGAATAATCCAGCTGCCAGCTGCCATCACTACTGACAACGCTGTTTCCAATGGCGACACCGTCTAAATAGACGGTAACGGTTGTATTCGGCTCCGCCGTACCATTGACCACAATGGTTCCGTCGGTGGTGACACCATCACCGGCAATATAGGCATCATCTGATATGCCTGAAATAATCGGCGCTGCAGGTGCTGTTGGATCATATCGAAAAATAAAGGGCCGCGAGGAGAACACACGGTCACCGTTCGGTGCAATGGAAACCAGGTCGATTTCATAACTGTCTGGTACGAGGCTGATCGGGGTGAAGTCCAGACTCCACTCACCACTGGAATCCACTACCGTGGATCCACTCATCGAGTCGTTGAGCCAGAATTCTATGACATGACGGGGTTGTGCTGTTCCCGAGAACCCAATGGTGTCATCGATGATGCGCCCCTCACCAAAGGCTACACCCTCAGACCACAACGAAAGCACGGCAGGCCGCTGATAGCCACCTGCGGTAGTGCCTCCATCGCCAGCGTTGAGCGGATCTCCGGCAGAGCCGGAACCACTGTCCACAGGATCGGATGACGAGCCCGATGAGGATTCATCACCTGAATCTGTCGAACTGGAATTTCCTGAATCACTGCTTTGGGTTTGGTCGGAACGGTCTCTGTCATCCGATCCTCCCCCACCTCCGCCACAGGCGGTGAATAACAACATGCATCCAAGTAATACCAGAAACCGGATTGCACTCAACTGGGATACCCTGCCTTCATACTGCTAAATGCTCTATAAGCCCCATAAAAAGGGAATTTCACTTAATTGAAATATAGTTGAGCATCACCGATTCACCGCAGCGTTGAGGTTATAACGTGCTCTTTTTTGTTACAGATGTGCCAGCGGCGAAATACTCTTCGCCCCCACAACGCCCCACAATAAACCAATATTTTTCAACAGATTACCATAATTACGCACAAACTTTGGCGCATAGCGGGGCCTTACCCGGGAATACCTGGGGTTGTGCCGTAACAAAAATAGTACATATGTTGATTGTACTCCAAACAAACTTAGGGAACTGCCGTGGCATCTATCGTATTTTGAATATACAAATAGGCACCACCATCTTCGTAGATGTCATAATCAACACTGTCCACCGTCGTACTTCCTGTGTTTACCCAGGCATCGGACCCCGACGACACCACCGCATCGCTGGATCCTCCTTTCACATACAGGATCGGTGTTTCACTCGATAAACCCAATACCGTCATCCGGCTGACAGTGAGTACATTGCTATCATCCGCCAGATCAATGACTTCAATGTCAGTAATGGATTCTTCCCCCAGCGCGGTCAGGTCGAAGGCGTTGAGAGCGCTGCTGAATCGGATCGTATCGGTCCCGGACCCACCATCGATATCAAAGAAATTCACGTCGGCCACTTCAATAATATCATCACCGGCTCCGGCCCTGATTGCATCAAGTCCGCCACCGGACACGATGGTATCGTCACCATCGGTACCCAGCAGGTTCTCATCAGCACTGGTGCCGGTACCGCTTACATCCACTGCACCCAGGAAATCCCGCCCCCAGATCACATTGACTTCACCGGCAAAAGACCCTGCATTATCCCCGGCCACAGATGAAACCATAATATCCTGGTAGCCGTCTCCATTGAGATCACCTGATGTGGCCGATTGGCCGAAGCGGTCGTTACTGATGTCGCCCAGTATTTGGAATCCATCACTGGCGCTGAGGGTGGCCAGGTCAATATCGGTGCGGCTGGTCCCGGTGACACCGAATATGATCCAGGCAGCCCCGGCGTCGGCACCGGCGTCATCATCCAACCCACTGGACATTAATATGTCATCAACACCATCGCCGTTCATATCACGAACACCATGAACCGTATAAGCCGATCTTTCGTTAGCATGTTCACCATAGATCACGTAACCGCGACTGGTGGCCAGTGAATTCAGAGTAAGGTTACTGTGTGGTGCAGAAGAGGTGCCGTAAACGATCATGGCAGCGCCATTCTCACCACGCGAAGCATAAGAGGCAGAGGGCACACCCACGATCAAATCCGTCAGACCATCGCCATTCACATCCGCGGCACCCAAAGACCCACCCAGATCCGCGTTAGCATCAGTGGTGCTTATCTTGAATCCATTAGTGCCATTCAACGTTGACAGGTTCACATCACTGTAGGTCGGCCCGGCGTTGCCGAACACCACATAGGCTTCACCATCATTACTGGATATACCAGGGGCACCCACCAGTATGTCATTGTAACCATCCCCGTTATAATCGCCGATAAACTGGGGTCGGCCCACATAACCACCCGACTCTGTGTTGTACAGACGGAAACCATGGGTTGCGTATGAATTCAACTGGAAGTTGGCGCGTGTTGATCCTGATTGGCCAAAGACCACATACACGTAGCCTGCGTTGGTATTATAATCATCGCCCTGTTCATGACCAATCAGCAGGTCATCGAATCCATCGCCGTTGAAATCACCACTGGCGTCCAGGAACTGGGCATTATTCGGCGTTACGTAATCGTAAGAAGCGATTTCGTCAGAACTTTCGTAGGATGTGATCACAAACCCCTTGCTGTTCGTAAAGCCAGAGGTTCGATTGAAATCGGAGGCCAGATTAATTCCAGCAGGTGAGGCATTGCCCCAAATAATGTAAATATTGCCACCGGTTGTGGCACCATCATCCGCCTTACTGGCAATCACCACCATATCATCGTATCCATCACCATTCAGGTCCCCGCTCAAGTCCACTGCACTACCGGCATAATCCGCCGTGGCGGCACCGCTCACCGCAAAACCATCACTGCTGCTCAATGAAGACATGGCGATTCCACTGCGGGTTGCACCCGATTTACCGTATACCAGATATGCATACCCGCCACTGGTACTGCTCAGGTTACTGTCCGGTACGCCAATGGCGAGGTCATCAAAGCCATCACCATTGAAATCCCCACCGCTGCTGAGCGCGTGACCAAAGTACACTGTGGCCGCTTCCGCTCCGGTTATAAAGAATCCATCCGCTGTGCGCAAGCTGCTAATATCCAGCGTTGTGGCACCACTTAACACAATGTTTTTATTGTTGCTAAGCGACGAAGCAGCCCCAGGAGCAGGCAAAGTCAGGTTCGCATTGGCGTAATCCTGACTGTTGATGACGCCACCATTCAACTCCAGCGCTGCTGTGGATGCGTAGGCCAGATCGGCAGTGGTGTCACCCAGAGCAACGTTATAGTTAAAGGTCAAGGTGGTGGAGCCCGAACCACTGGTGTAAGGAACGTAGACGTCTCCCGCATCCAGTGATACCAGCAGCCTTGGTTTACCCGCGGAGATATTCACGTTAACAATCTCACTGAATGTGACCTGAATGGGCACTTGATCACCGCCTCTATAAGTACCGTTGGCAAGGGACGAGGTAACGTTGTTAACCACCGGAGTCGTAACAAACTTGGTGGTAAAGCTCCACGTAGTGTTGTCGCTGATGCCTGTGTAGGCCACGGAATTAGAATTGACAAAGGCACCAGAATCAATCTCGATATAATATTCCGTCAGAGGGTCCAGTATGGTGTTACGTGACACCGAAATGGTGTCAGAACCACTGCCGGTAACCTGACCGCTGGTCACATCTATGGTTTCCACGGTGGAGGCATCTGATACCTTAAGCACACGAATATTGCCACTATTAACCGTAACCGCTTCATTGAAGGTGAAACTCAGATTAACATCCAGATTCTGATCCGTAGCATCATCCACCGGTGTAGTGGCCGTTAACTGCGTTGGGTTGGTGGTAAAATTCCAGGTCGTGGAATCTGATATTCCCGCAAAGGTATTGCCCAAACCATCCGCCACAGCTCCGGACGCAATCTGGACATAGTAGTCACTTCCGCCCACCAACGTAGCATCCGGATTGATGGTTAATGTGGTAGTACCTGATCCAGTCACGCGGGCATCGCCAATGGGGACGGTTTCAAATACACTGCCACCACCATTGTAGATCACCAGGTTTCCGGACTGAACAGTGACAACCTCATTAAACTCAATGATCAGATTGTCCGTAAAGCCGACACTGGTATTGCCATCGGTGGGCGTTAGATTACTGACAGCCGGTCCGCTGGTATCAACGGTCACATTGAACGTTGCGGAGGCTGATGAAGTGTTGCCTGCGGCATCCGTAGCCACTGCGGTGAGGGCATAGGTAGCATCGCCCAGGGTAACCGAACTGTGATCATAGCTCCAGGCACCCGCACCACTGGCCGTTGCAGTCCCAATCGATCCACCATCGATAAACACCTCCACCGAAGCATTGGCTTCAGCCGAGCCGCTGATAACCAATGTGTTATCAGCGGTGATGCCGTCGCCTCCGGTTCCGGTATCGTCACTGATACCGGATACTGAAGGCGCGGCCGGCGTTCCTGTATCAACGGTGATGTTAAAATCATTGGATGCGCTGGACCCGTTACCTGCAGTATCTGTGGCAATTGCAGTCAACACGTAGCTACCGTCGCTGACTGCAGTGCCAGTGTGGTCGTAGCTCCAGGCACCTGCACCATTGGCCGTTGCGGTCCCAATCGATCCACCATCGATAAATACTTCTACCGAGCTATTTGCCTCGGCCGTGCCCGAGATGAGCAACGTGTTGTCATTGGTAATGCCATCTGCGGCACCACTGTCTGTTGAGATCGCCGTGATGGCCGGCGCAGAAGGATCAGCCGTATCAATCGTGATATTGAAATCAGCAGACGCCGCAGAAGCATTACCTGCAGTATCGGTAGTAATGGCGGTTAACGTATAGCTGCCATCACCCAACACACTGCCAGTGTGATCAAAGCTCCAGGCACCCGCGCCACTGGCCGTTGTAGTCCCAATCGATCCGCCATCGATAAACACTTCCACCGAAGCATTGGCTTCAGCCGTGCCCGAGATGACCAACGTGTTGTCATTGGTAATGCCATCTGCCGCCCCGCTGTCTGTCGATATTGCGGTGACAGCCGGTGCAGAGGGGACGGAAGTGTCCACCGTAATATTGAAGCCACTGGAAACAGATGATGTATTACCCGCCGTGTCGGTGGAAGTCGCCGTCAACACATAACTGCCATCGCTTAGCGATGTACCGCTGTAATCGAAGCTCCAGGCACCGGCACCATTAGCGGTTGCAGTACCGATTGAACCGGCATCCAGTAACACTGTCACCACTGAATCTGCTTCAGCGGTTCCGGATATCACCAATGTGGTATCACTGGTAATTCCATCGGCTGTTCCGGTATCGTCTGAAATTGCAGTCACTGCCGGTGCGGCAGGAGCAGCCGTATCAACAGTAATGTTTAAGGTGGAGGACGTAGCCGAAGTATTGCCGGCAACGTCACTTGCCGTTGCCGTAACGGCATAAGTTCCATCGGCTAAGCTGTTACCCGTGTTATCGAAACTCCAATTCCCGGAGCCATCTGCAGTAGTGCTACCAATTGAGCCCGCATCAATAAACACTTCCACCGTGGCATTGGCTTCAGCTGTACCGTTAATCACCAATGTGGCGTCACTGGTGATCTCATCGGTGGATACGTTGGTATCCGTGGAAATACCGGACACAACAGGCGCATTGGGTGCAGTAGCGTCAATGGTCACATTAAGGGCCGAAGAGGCAGTAGATTCATAACCGCCAAGATTGGTGGTGCTGGCAGTAATCGCATAGGTGCCGTCGCTCAGGCTGGTACCGGAATAGTCAAAACTCCAGTTTCCGGATGCATCCGCCGAGGTGGTGCCCACCGAAACCGCATCAACAAACACTTCAACATCAAAGTAGGCACCAGTGGTTCCACTGAATACCAGGCCGGTATCAGCGGTAATATTATCGCTGGCTGTACCGGTGTCATCAGCAAATCCACTGACAGCCGGTGCCGCCGGTGTGACCGGCTGTGATAATGCATCCTGTACGTACAGTGACACATCCGCAATATCATAGCGATTGTAAGTAATGGAATTCACCACAGTGCTGCCATTGGGTGACCATGTCTCCCCTGGATCAGTATAAACCCAATCGCTGCTGCCACCGTTCACATAGAGGGTCCGGCTTTCGTCTGAAAGCGCCAACAAACTCATTTGGCCCAATGAGAGCCCATTGCCATTGTCAGCCAGATCAATTATTTCGATACCACGAATCACTTCGTAATTGATAGACCTCAGATCCAGCGACAACCCGGATCCGGTTAACTCAAGGGTATCCTCCCCTCTTCCACCATCTACCCGGATGAAGTTCAAATCCGCCACTTGAACAACATCATCACCAGCTCCAGCGCTGATGGTATCTGCACCACCTGCGGCAGCGATAGTATCATTGCCATTGGTACCCACTAGGGACTCAGCACCACTGGTTCCACTCAGATCCGTATCCACGGTAGACAGAAAATCCTTACCCCAGATGACGTTTACTTCACCGGCATCCCCGGCATTGTTATCCCCTTGCCTGGATGCAATGATCAAATCCTGATAGCCGTCGCCATTAATATCAGCCACCGCATTGGCCATACCAAAATAGTCGACCGCCTGATCCCCAATGATCTTGAATCCATCACTGGAGACTAATGAATCCAACAGTACATCCCCACGGGAGGTTCCAGTCTGCCCGTAGATAACCCAGGCTGCACCCGCATCACCGCCACCTTCATCATCCACCCAGGTAGAGGTAAGAATGTCATCAATCCCATCACCGTTGAGGTCACCAACACCTTCTACAGCGTGTGCAACAAAGTCAGAGGTTCCCTCGCCATAAATTGTGAATCCGCTACTGGCTGCTACCGAGCCGAAGGTTACATCCGCATAGGTGGCAGAACTATATCCGTACAGCACCAGCACTGAACCGCTGTCGCCGTAGCCCGAATTGGAGGCCACGTTTCCGATCAGAACATCAGTGAGACCATCACCGTTAACATCAGAGGACCCGACGGAACCACCCAACCAACTTGCTGCTTCGGATGTCGATATGGTGAACCCTTCTGTGTTGGTCAATGCTGAAAGATCAATGGTATTAAAGGTTGGCCCGGCGTGACCAAAAATCACATAGGCTTGACCGGCGTCTCCGGCTACTGCATCAGAGCGCACTGCACCCACGACCAGGTCGTTGAAGCCATCACCATTGAAATCACCTACAAATTGCACGCTGTGACCCAACAGCTCTCCAACGGCACCACCGGTAGTAATTTCAAATCCAATGCCACTGATGCTGGCCAGATTCACATCCGTTCGGGTGGCACCAGTTTGACCGAAGATTACATAGACCCTGCCACTGTCTCCACCGGCTTGGTCACTGGCGGAATGGCCAATCACCAAATCATCGATACCATCACCATTAAAATCACCATCAGCATCAAGATACTGAGCATTCTGAGGATCAATATAGCTGGTGTTCCCCAACGAATCCCCGCTTTCTTGACTTAATATTTTGAATCCATCACTAGCACTGAATGTTGATAAATCAATATCCGTTCTGGTGGAACCAGCCTGCCCCCAAATAACATAGATGGTGCCGCCGTTGGCAACTGTTGTGTCATCGCTGGACGCTACAACAACGATCTCATCATAGCCGTCACCGTTTAAATCACCGGTCAAGTCCACCGTCATACCAAGATAATCTGCTGCATCTGCGCCATAGATCAGAAAGCCATCTGTTGCACCTAGTGAGTTAACCTGGATATCGGCTCTGGTGGTACCGGCGGTGCCGAATATTACATAAGCTGCACCAGCATCCCCCGCAGAAATATCACTCAGGGCAACACCAATAACAATGTCTTCATAACCATCACCATTGCTATCCCCGCCAGCCCCAACAGAGCGACCAAACCAATCACCCACCTCGTACCCTTCAATGAAGAAGCCATCAGAGGGCGACAGGTTAGTGATGTCCAAACCTGCAGCGTCAATAACAATATCCTTGTTATTCCTCAGGGATCCGCTTGCTCCGGGTGTAGGCAGTGTCAACGTTGCATTAGCCTAGTTCGCACTGCGGATAGACCCACCATTGAGTGTCAGTGAAGCCGTTGATACATAACCGAGGTCACTGCTACTGTCACCCGTTCCAACTAGATAATCAAATTGCAAGGTGTTCGACCCACTGCCACTAACGTAGTTTACGTATTTGTCAGCACCATCAAGATCAAGTTGTATTCTGGGTGTTCCGGAAACGGTCACTGTCTCACTGAACACAACCTGAACCGGGATAGTATTGCCACTAACGTAAGTACCGTCTGCTATGGATGATGTCACATTAGTTACTGTCGGAATAGAAACGTTCACAGTTGTGAAATTCAGGGTGCTGTTGCCTGTGAATCCAGAAAACGCAACTGAATCACCATTAACAAAAGCACCTGCTTCAATTTCAATATAATAGGCGGTATTTGGAACCAGAGAATCCGAGAGCGAAACGGTGATGGTATTGGTTCCATCACCCGTAATGGAAGCCACCGCCACATCAATGGTCTCAAACACAACATCATCGCTTACTCTCTTAACAGCTATATTGCCTACATTCGCCGAAACGGATTCATTAAAAACAAAAGTAATATCGGTATCCAAAGCAATGCCACTGGATTCATCGGCGGGGGTTGAGCTGCTCAGAGCAGTATTCGCCGTTGTAAAGTTCCAGGTTGCATTGCCACTGATACCAGCATATTCGTTACCTGCTAGATCAAGTAATGCTCCTGCATCCACCTCCACATAATACTGTCGACCACCAATGAAATCGGTAGTTGGGTTAATGGTAATATTTGCAGTACCACCTCCCGTAACCTGACCACTGGTGATATCGATGGTTTCTACGATACTATCGTCGATATAGCGTCGAATCACCACATTGCCAGTAGACACATAAACGGAATCATCGAATGTCATGACCAGGTTACTCGAAAACACGACGCTTGTTTCACCATTGGCAGGTGAATAGCTACTAACAGACGGAGCTGCCGTATCCACGGTTATATTCAAGGCACCGGACGTTGAAGAGGTATTACCTGATGCGTCGGTTGCCGCTGCCGTAA
>CEUM01059441.1_pt1 | contig 39663 bp, 34 predicted proteins | sample 356421 | NCBI WGS metagenome assembly CEUM01 (sample SAMEA2622716, study PRJEB7988) | marine metagenome | biome: marine biome (ENVO:00000447); feature: surface water layer (ENVO:00002042); material: "saline water (ENVO:00002010), including plankton (ENVO:xxxxxxxx)" | depth 5 m
CACTCCATCCAAGACATGCTCCGGGCCATGCGCAGTGCGGACAGCGGTGAGAGCCACCGCCCAACGCCACGCATGGAGGTCTCCGATCTCATGGGCAAACTGATGTCGGGCGAGACGCTCTCGACCGACGAGCTGATGCAACTGCAGCGGTATGACTGAAAACCCCCCCCGGGGAGGCCTGAAGGAGGCCAACGCATGATCACCCGTGACGACATCGCAGGCATCGTCGAGAACTACGACCGCATGAAGCTCCGCGTGGGCATGACCGCATCCCACTCTGCGCTGGACATTTGTGACGGCGCGATCGAGGAAGGCTTCCCCACCGTGGCGTATTGCAAAGAGGGGCGCGAGAAGACCTACGCGAAGTACTTCCGCAGCGAGCGCAACGCTTCCGGTCGCGTCCGACGCGGCATGGTGGACAAGGCCATCGTGATGCCCTCCTTTGACGGCGTGCTCGACCCCGCCATGCAGCAGCGCATGCGCGACCGCAACGTGGTCTACATCCCGAACCGCTCGTTCACCTCCTACTGCAACATCGACGCCATCGAGAACGACTTCCACGTCCCCATGTTTGGCTCGCGCAACATGCTGCGCATGGAAGAGCGGACCGAGGACCAGGATTACTACTGGATCCTCGACAAGGCAGGCTTGCCGTACCCGGAGAAAATCGATGACCCGCAAGACATCGATTGCCTGGTCATCGTCAAGTTGCATCACGCCCAGAAGAAGCTCGAACGTGGTTTCTTCACGTGCGCGTCCTACGAAGAATACGTCGAGAAGTCGCAAACCTTGCTCAAAGAGGGCATCATCGATCAAGAAAGCCTCGACGGCGCTCGCATCGAGCGCTACGTCATCGGTCCCGTGTTCAACCTGAACTTCTTCCACAGCCCGTTGGCCGACCGTGACGAGTCGCTCGAGTTGCTCGGCGTCGACTGGCGCTTCGAGTCCTCTCTTGACGGCCACGTTCGCTTGCCTGCTCCCCAGCAAATGACCATGCCCGCTCACCAGCAGATCCCTGAGATGACCGTCGTGGGGCACAACACCGCCACGATCCGTGAATCCCTGCTCGAAACCGCGTTCGAGTTGGGTGAGAAGTTCATCGACGCCGCTCAGGAGCACTACGACCCTGGCGTCATCGGCCCCTTCTGCCTGCAAACTTGCATCGACAAGGACATGAATTACGCCATTTACGACGTCGCCCCTCGCTTGGGCGGTGGCACCAACGTCCACGTCAACGTCGGCCACCCCTACGGTAACGCCCTCTGGCGCAAGCCCATGAGCAGCGGCCGTCGCATCGCGATGGAGCTTCGACGCGCTGCTGAGCAAGACCGCTTGCTCGAAGTGCTCACTTGACCGGCATGCGTGCGCCTTGGCCCGATCAAGGGCTCAACACATCACTCAGTAGCGGTAGGCCTCGGGCTTGTAGGGTCCTTGGACCTCAACGCCGATGTAGTCGGCTTGGTCCTTCGAGAGCGGCGTAAGCTTCGCACCGATGCGCTCGAGGTGGAGCATGGCGACTTCTTCGTCGAGGTGCTTAGGCAGGATGCTGACCTTGATCTCGGCATGCTCGCGGTTGGCCCAGAGGTCCATCTGAGCCAGCACTTGGTTGGCGAAACTGTTGGACATCACGAAGCTGGGATGACCGGTGGCGCAGCCGAGGTTGACCAGACGGCCCTCAGCCAGGAGGTAGATGCTGTGTCCTTCTGGGAAGTCATAGCGGTCCACCTGGGGCTTGATGTTCTGGTGCCCGACGTCTTGGGCGCCTTGGAGGGCTTCGACCTGAATCTCGTTGTCGAAGTGACCGATGTTGCAGACGATGGCCTGATCCTTCATCCGGCGCATGTGATCCAAGGTGATGATGTCCTTGTTGCCGGTGGCGGTCACGAAGATGTCCGCGGTGTCGAGTGCGTCTTCCACGGTGGTGACCGTGTAACCTTCCATGGCCGCCTGAAGCGCACAAATGGGGTCGATTTCGGTGACGATCACGCGTGCGCCTTGAGCCCGCAGGGCTGCTGCAGATCCCTTTCCGACGTCGCCGAAGCCGCAGACCACGGCCAACTTGCCAGAGATCATCACGTCCGTCGCGCGCTTGATGCCGTCCACAAGGGACTCGCGGCAGCCGTAGAGGTTGTCGAACTTCGACTTCGTCACGGAGTCGTTGACGTTGATGGCGGGGAAGAGCAACTTGCCTTCCTCGAAGCGCTGGATGAGACGGTGCACGCCGGTGGTGGTTTCCTCGGACACGCCGACGAGGTCGGCCACCATGCGGGTCCAGCGGGTCGAATCCTCCTCGTGAACACGGCGAAGCAGGTCCTTGATGACGGCTTCTTCGGTGCTGTCCGAGGTCGTATCGATCCAGCGGTCGCCGTGCTCGAGTTCGTATCCCTTGTGGATGAGCAGGGTCGCGTCACCACCGTCGTCGACGATGAGTTGGGGTCCCTGGTCACCGTCGTGGGACAGGGCGTGGTAGGTGCAATCCCAGTATTCCTCGAGGCTCATGCCCTTCCAAGCGAACACCGGCGTGCCGCTTGCCGCAATGGCCGCAGCAGCGTGGTCTTGGGTGGAGAAGATGTTGCAGCTCGCCCAGCGGACTTCAGCCCCAAGCTCGACCAGCGTTTCGATGAGCACCGCGGTCTGAATGGTCATGTGCAGGGAGCCAGTGATGCGGACGCCTTCGAGCGGACGCTGGGGTGCGTAGCGGGCACGGATGGCCATGAGGCCAGGCATTTCATGCTCAGCGATGCCGATTTCAAGCCGGCCAAAGTCCGCGAGGGATTCGTCGGCGACCAGATACGGGGGAGACGCGGTGCTGGATTGCATGGCTTGGGGGCTCAGCCCTGCCTCAAGAGGCTTCCCTTGGCGCCGTAGCCTAAGCTTGGAAGCCCGGATAGTACTGCTGCGTGTACATTTGGGCAGACGCAGGGTCGTATCCCTGTGCCAAGAGGCCTTGGTAGTACGACAGCGCAGCCGGATCCACAACAGGTGCCGGAGCGGGCGCAGCGACCGGTGCCGCTGCAGGCATCTCAAGCCCGGGAGGCACGGCCACGTTGGAGGCCGGCATGGCCAAGCCCGGTGGCACCGCCACGGCGGGGGCCATGGCGTTCAGAGGAGGAAGACCGTCTGGTGCCGATGCCCACGCCTTCTCTTGGTCGGAACCGCCTCGGCCACGCAGCACAAGCACGGCACCAATGGCACCAATGAGCAGCACGACGCCGCCGATCATGGCGACGGTTCCGAAAGATCCGGACGAGCCTCCGGTCTCCTCCGCCACCTCCGGCAGCCACTTCATCGGGTCGTTCGGGAAGGCATCGGCGCCCATGTCCACCGTCCACGATGCATCGGGGTCGGAGTAGCCGTCCCCGTCGGAGTCCAAGCAACCGAAGCGGTCCACGGTCGAGGTGATGGAGGGGTCATATCCGTCTTCAGGACACGCGTCGGCGCCCATGGACGCGTTGTAGGTCGCGTCAGGATCGGAGTATCCGTCGAAATCGGTGTCTGGGCAACCGTTCCGGTCGATGCCATCCAAGCGGGTGGCTGCACCAGGGGCAACCGGTGCGTTCGGGCATTCGTCAGCGAAATTGCCGTTTGGGTTGTCGTACCAGAAGTCACCGTCGGCGTCGCTCCACTGGGTCGGGTCCTCAGGTGCTGCGTCGGTGCCGATGCCGTCGAAGGGGTCCGACCATCCATCGCCGTCGTAGTCCTCGCAACCAAAGCGATCCAAGGTGGAGTTTCCGGCAACGGTCGGACACGCATCGGCCTCAAACCCGTCCGCGTTGTCGCCGTACCCGTCGCCGTCCTCGTCCGTCCACTGCGTGCCATCACGTGGGAAGGCATCGTTGTCGTTGTCGTAACCGTCGCCGTCGTTGTCGAGGCATCCTAGGATGCCCAACTTCGTGGAGTTCCCCGCGATGGCCGGACAGCGGTCGTAGTCACCGACGATTTGGAGGTACTCGCCCGGCCAGAACGGACTTCGATCGTCCCAGTTCGGGTCGTTGTGGTTGTCACCAAGGCCGTCTCCGTCGAAGTCAGACCATTGGGCGGGGTCCGTCGGGAAGGCATCCGCGCCGTCATCCAGCGTCCAATCCGAGTCGGGCGATGAACGACCGTCCGCGTCAGGATCGTTGCAGCCGTAGCGGTCCACGGTGGAAAGCCCCGCAAAGGTCGGACAGGCGTCCGGTGTGACACCGTCTTGGTTGTCGCCGTAACCGTCCCCGTCTTCATCGGACCACTGGGTCTCCTCGAAGGGGAAAGCGTCCTGCTGATCGGCCCATCCGTCACCGTCTTGATCGGGGCAAGCGTTGGTGTTGTTCGCGGTGGAGTTCCCTGCAAGCTCTGGGCAGTCGTCTTGCACGTCCGCCCAGCCGTCCATGTCGCCGTCGGGGCAACCGGTGAAACCACCGAAGGTGGAGGTCCCCGCCACCGACGGACAGGCGTCTGCACCGTCCTCAAATCCGTCGCCGTCGTCATCGAGGTCCTCGTCGAAGTCACGGCAGCCGTCACCGTCCAGGTCGTTGGTTGAATTGGACACCCAGGTCGGGCGAGGTGGGCTGTATCCCGTGTGCTGGCACGCATCGTCCGCGTCGAGGACGCCATCGTTGTCGTCGTCGTCATCCTCAAGGGAGTCACGGCAGCCGTCGTTGTCCCAGTCGGTGGAGTTGGCCGGGTCCTCCCAATCCTGCATGGAGGTCCAGTTGTACTGGCTGTTGCGAGGGCAGAGGTCAGGGAAACTGTCGGTCAGACCGTCGTTGTCGTCGTCGGAATCACAGGCATCGCCCTCGCTGTCGAAGTCGGTGTTGCCTTGGCCAGGGTTGCTCACCGTCGGGCAGTTGTCCCGCACGTCAGGCACACCGTCGGCGTCGGTGTCGATCAGTGTTGCTGGATCAAAGCCGAAGGCCATCGCATCGATGGCGCCGGTCGGTGAGATGGAGTTCCCACCTTGGGTGATGCTGCCCCCGAATCCGCCGACCATGATCGCTTCGTCGCTCATGTTCACCGCCAGGTCGAACGCGTAATCGTTCTGGGTGCTGGCCACGCGCTGGGCCCAGTCCCATGTTCCGCTGCTCGTGATGCCGGCAAGCACCGCATCGGTGCCGCCGGAGAGGATCGTCGCCTTGGAGCCGAAGGTTCCGCTGGCGCTCAATGACGCCGCGATGACGACCTCGTCCAGGCTGTTGATGCCCATCCCGCTCACGGTGTCGTTTTCACTGGTGCCACCGGACACCGCCCAGTCGCCGGTGCCGCTCTGCGAGCGCTTGATCACAAAGAGGTCGCTCTTGCCTTGGCTGCTGGAGATCGACCAACCTGATTTGGCGAGGTTTCCTTTGAAACTCCCACCGAGGAAGAGGTCACCCTGGGCGTTGGACTCAAGCGCGCCAACCGACGTCACCTCGTTGGGCACGCCGTAGCCGTCGAGCGACAAGACCGCCCCACTGGGGTCAATTTCCATCAGGACAACGTCCTGCGAGCCGACCAATGAGTAGAGGGTCGAAGCGGCGTTGATGGTGGCACTGTTGGTGACCATCGCGAGGTGAACGGAGCCGGTTTGGGTTGTGGCCAACGCAATGCCGATGTCGTTGCTCAGACCACCGACGTCGATCACCCAGTCAAGCACGCCACCTTGGGTGTACTTGGCCACGAAGGTTTGCAGGTCGCTGACGTTGATTGATTGCCCACCGAAATCGGTTTCTCCGACGAAGTACCCGGTCGCGTAGTGGTTCCCTGACATGTCCATGGCCACGTCGGTCACGATTGAAACCGCTCCAAAACCGCCGTCGATGGTGGTGTAGCCGACGCCCCACATCCAGTTGCCTGTGGGGTCCGTTTTGGCCACGAAACCCTCGTTGATTTGCGAGAAGGCAAAGGCCGGCGATCCGCCAAAGACGAGGCTTCCGAGGTAATCACCGCCGACGAAGGCCTCACCGCCAGCACCCGCGGCAACGCTGATGCCCGTAACGGCCCCGTTGCTGGTGTCGATGGCGCTGCCCCACGCGTAGGAGCCAGACTCCGTCAAACCGATGATGGCTGCGTCGCAGAGGTCCTGGAGCTGTTGGGCGTACGGGCAGGTCGCGGAGACCGTTTGGCTTCCGAAGGTCACGTCCGCCGTGTAGCGCATGGCTGCCAGAGAGCCCTGACTGTGAGCGTCCACGGAGGTGAAGAAGGCCAGATCCTGTGCCGAACCGGTCCCTCCAGAGGTGAGGAAGCCTTTGGTGGAACTTCGCCCAGACGCGCTCATGGCGTCTTGGACTTCTTCGAGGATTGGCGCAGGACCCTCGTCATACGACGCAAGGGGTCCAATGAAGGAAGCCAAGAGCAAGACGACAAGGAACGTGGCTGACGCTGCACGGGCCATGGTTCTGTGCTGCCCGGACCCCATATAGGGGCTTTTGTTCCGTGCTCAAACGTTGCTTTCGAGGGTCAGCAGGTCGCTGTCCCCGGCATCAACGACGCAAATGGTCGAGATGCTGAACGGCTTCCCGACCGCAACGCCGAGGTCGCGGTTGACCATCATCGCGCGGTGCACGGTGACCTCGGGGTGCTTGGCACCAAGGTCATCGATGTAGGTGATCGGGCAGTTCGCCGCGACGATGACGAGGCGGGCTTCGCCCGAGGCACATGCGTCGAGGGTCTGTCGCTGACCGAACAGAAGTCGGCCAGTGGTGGCTGCGGTCTTGAGGTGTCGGCTTAGGTCCATAGGTTCACGTCCATTCTCCACTGTTGCTTCTCATGGTGTGAGTTTCAGGCGTCGGGCACGTAGAAGAGTTCCACGCTGCCGGTGCCGAGGGCGATCGGCTGTCCGACGATGATGTTCTCTGCGACACCGGTCAGGTGGTCGCGCTCGCCGATGATGCCGGCCTTGAGGAGGTGGTTCACGGTCACTTCGAACGCGGCACGGGCCAGGATGCTGTGCTTGGTTCCGGACACACCGTGGCGACCGATGGCACGAACCTCGCCTTCGGAGGTCATCACGTCAGCGACGATCAGCAGGTGGCGGTCGTCGACTTCGAGACGGGCCCCGTCGAGGGTTTCCTTCAGTTCGTCCACGATGGCTTGGCGGGCGGCTTCGATGCCCAGTTGATCGTAGATTTCGATGATGTTGTTGGTGTAGGTCCGGCTGCGGTCGATGGCCTCGATCTCGTTGATGCGAGCAAGGTTGGAACCGATGGTCGCCAGGTAGTGCTCGCCCGTCTTGTCGTTGAACTGCACGTTGGCACGCTCGACACCGGGGATGCCCTTCAGGCGGAGGTCACGAATTTTCTCTTCCAGCTGCAGGAGCATGGTGTACGAAGGCGGGTTCTCCGCCAGCGTGTCGAGGTCCTCGGCGCTGTGCACGTTCGGGATGAGGGTCAACATGGTGGGGTTCTTCTCCTTGTTCGCGATGACGTGAAGGCGGGTGGCGCGCGTGAGTTTCTCTCGCACTTCCGCACCGGTCATGTTCTTCTGCGCCATGTTGGCCTTGTTGAGGTGAAGGACGAGGCGCCGCTGGGCCACGTCGGTTTCGATGGTCGCGATGTTGACCGTGGTGGTGACTTCGAGGGAAGCCGCCAGCTTCTGTGCGTCCTCTGCAGTGGCCTTGATGCCCTCTTTGAGGTAGATCTTCATGGTCGGGGTGTTGGGCACCTTGCGTGCATCGACAATCTCGATGATGCGGGGCAGACCTTGGGTCACGTTGACCGTGGCCACACCGGCGTAGTGGAACGTACGCATGGTCATCTGCGTACCGGGTTCACCGAGCGACTGAGCCGTCACGATGCCCGCGGCTTCGAAGGGGTCGATGCGGGACTTCGCGAGTTCGCTCTCGGCGCGTGCGATGACCTTGCCGGCTTGTGCCGCGGTGAGCTTCTTCTTCCCACGCTTCAGCACAGCGTCCGCCAAATCGTTCAGGATACGAACCGTCAGCTGCAGACCGGCCTTGTCGGCGGCCTTCTCGAGCGCGGTGTACACGGGATCGTCGGCGAGTTCAGAGCGGAGGGCCTGCATTTTGCGACCCTCGTCGTAGCCTTGCAGGTCAACGTCGGCCTTGACGCGACGGCTGCGGCTCTTGCGAAGGGTGATTTTGGTGGTTGGGCCACCGCCATCGCTGTCGCCATCGCTGGATTTGCGCGAGGCTCCCTCGATCAGCGTGAGGATCTTCGCAGCGGTCTCCGAATCGGTTTCACATGCCTGCGCAATCTCTTGCACGGCGAGCACCTTGACCTCGTCCCACTTGCGGTCGTTGGCCAGGGCGTGAGCGAAGTTCTCGGCCACGCCGAGGTCGATCAGCTTCTTCTTGGTGGCGCTCTTGACAACCATCAGTTCTCACCTCCGTCGTTCTCTTCGGCTTCGAATTCCCAGCCGCCGAGGTCGTCTTCTTGCTCGTCACGGTCGTAGGAGTCGTGGTCGACTTCCATCGCACCGTCGGTGCCAAGGGCGTCGTCGACAACGATGTCGATGTTGAACGGTGAACCGTGCACCCCGCGGGAGGGGTCAATTCCGTCCTCGCCGTAGGAGAACTGGATGATGCGGTTCGCCGTGTTGCGCACCGACAGCATGTCGTCGTTGTACACCTTGAGGTCGTCCATGGCGTTGATCAGACGGCGTTGCATGTACCCGGACTTCGCGGTACGCACCGCGGTGTCGACCAGGGACTCACGGCCGGACACGGAGAGCATGAAGAACTCCGTGGGCTGGAGGCCACGCTTGAACGAAGACGCGATGAAACCCTTCTGGCGGCCACCCTTGTCGCCGCGCTTGAAGTGAGGCAGCACACGGTCCTCGTAGCCACGCTCGAGGCGGCGGCCACGCACCTTCGCTTGGCCGATGGAGCCGGCCATCATCGTCAGGTTGTCCATGGAACCACGGGCGCCAGAGATGGCCATGTTCACGGCCGCGTTGGTGGACCCGGAGCGGTTCAATTCGTCCTTTGCCACGTCACCCGCGGCCTGCTTGCCTTGGTCGAGGATGATCATGATGTTCTCCTCAAGGGTCTCAACAGGCGTTCGGCCGGGTCGAGTCTCGTAATCCTGACCGTCCTCACCAAACTTCTCGAGTTCTGCACGGACCGCGATGCGGGCCTCGTCGTTGGCCTTCTCGATGCCGGCGATGGCGTCCTCGGAGAGGTCTTCGTCGTCGATGCCGGTGGTGAAACCGAGCGAGGTGCACGCGCCGATGGTCAGGCGGGTGAACTGGTCGAGGAACTCTGCACCCCGGCTCGGGCCGTTGGTTTGGATGATGGCGTCGAGGAGACGGCCGTCTTCCGCACCGATGGCGCGCTTGTCGAGGGTTCCGCTGATCTGACCGTTGTGGACCTTCACGTCGTCCAGGGAACGGCTGCGGAACCGCATGTGGATGTTGTCGGGGATGATGAGGGACATCAGGTCCTCGCCACGGAAGCAAGCTTCGCCAGCATCGTTCTCGACGGTTTCAGGCAGGTCGCCACGGTAGTCGATGTAGCCGAGCATCTCAAGCGCGTTGCGCTTGGGGATGAGGCCGTTCTCTCCACCACGGGTCAGCAGGTATGCGCCCGAAATGTGGTCGTGGATGCCGCCGATGACCGCACCGCCGTAGCGGGGCGTCAGGATGTGTTCCTGCACGCGCATGAGGATCTTGGCCTCTGCACGGGCTTCCTCGGACTGGATGACGTGGAGGTTCATCTCGTCGCCGTCGAAGTCCGCGTTGTACGGAGTACAGACCGCGAGGTTGAACCGGAAGGTCTTGCCTTCCATCACGCGGACTTCGTGCACCATCATCGACATGCGGTGGAGCGACGGTTGGCGGTTGAAGATCGCGACGTCACCGTCGATCAGGTGGCGCTCGACGGTGATACCGGGCTTGGGGTTGCCGTTCCAGTCCACCGTGGACAAGCGGTCGTCCACACGGGTGTGATCGCCCCACTCGTCAACAGGGGAGCCGCAGTGCGGGCACAGCACGTTGAGGTGCTCTGGGAAGGGCTCGGGATCAGGCGAATCGGCCTGGCTGAGTTCCCACTTCCAGCGCTGATGGAGGATGCCACGGGGGTCGTCGTCGGCGAGCGGCGTGCCGTCGGTTTCCTCGCCGCGGAGGTTGGCCAAGGTGGCCTCGTCGTCGACGCTGTACTGGGTCAGCTCGTCGCCGGTCTGCGTGCGCATGATGAGCGACTTGATGACCAAGCCTGGCAGGAAGTTGGGCGCGGGCATGACCGCGTCCAAGTCAGGACGGAGGGTGCGCTCGGAGTCACACTCAGGGTTGAAACAGCGGAAACCTGCGTTGATGAGGCGGCTGCGCTCGTTGATACGAACACGGCGACCGTCGTTGCGGATGATGTAGTTCACACCGGGGTGAGCATCGGGACCGCGCAGGATCATCTGGCGCATGTCCTCACGGTTTCGCGTGGTCACGCGGATGGGCACCGTGAGTTCCTTGGCGATGCGCGTGGGCACACCGACTTCGTTGACCCCGAGGAAGGGGTCAGGCGAAATGACGGACCGGGCACAGAAGTTCACACGCTTTCCGGACAGGTTGGAACGGAAGCGGCCTTCCTTGCCCTTCAGGCGCTGCGTGAGCGTCTTGAGGGTGCGACCGGAGCGGTGTCGGGCCGGCGGAATGCCGGAGGTTTGGTTGTCGAAGTAGGTGGTGCAGTGGTACTGCAAGAGTTCCCACAGGTCCTCGACGATGAGCTGAGGCGCACCGGAGTCGCGGTTCTCACGCAGGCGCTGGTTGATGCGAAGCACGTCGACCAGCTTGTGGGTCAAGTCGTCCTCAGAGCGATCACCACTGTCCAGGGTGATGGACGGACGGACGGTGATCGGAGGCACAGGCAGCACCTTGAGGATCACCCATTCGGGGCGGTTGGTCTTGTGCATGCCAATGAAGATCAGGTCCTCGTCGGGCACGGCCGCGAGCCACTCGCGCACGTCACGGGCGTTGAGTTTGCGCTCGGTCTCCTTGCCGCTGCCAGGCGTGCCGATCTTTTCCTTGAAGTTGGTCGGCTTCTCGAGGATGATCTTGCCTTGGGGCTTGCCGCAGTGCATGCACGTCTTGCGCTTTGCACCGGACGTCACCTTCTCGATGTCCTTGATGATCTTGGCGAACTCGGTGGAACCGACGCCGTGCTTGGTGATGATGTCGTGCACACGGTGGCGGTAGTAGTCCTGCTCGCTCAATTCAGGGTTGGCAGGGTGCGTGCCCACGGCGTCGTGGAGCAGAATGCGGTGGCAGGAGTTGCACGTGGCCTTCAGCGCGGTCTTGATCAGGTTCACGAACCCGATGTGGATGACCGGGAGTTCAAGCGCGATGTGCCCGAAGTGGCCCGGGCTTTCGTCGTACTTGCAGTTGTCCGTTGGGCAGATCATGCCGGGCTCGATGACGCCCATGTGGGGGTCCATCAGACCTTGCGTGTAGGCGTGGCCGTCGTCCTTGTAGGTGTCCGGCGTCTTGACCTCAACGGCCGACATCTTGCGGATCTCGGCAGGGTCCATCAGGCTGAAGCGGATCGAGGCGATTCGCTTCGGGATCAGCACGCTCTTTCGACTCATCGGCGGTCCTCCAGTTCAAGGCGCATGGCCACTCCGAGACTCTTCATCTCGTCGAGCAGCAGCTTGAATGCGTACGAGGTCTGCACCTTGTAGACCTCCGCACCGTCCCCTGCGATGGGACTCACGTACGTGTTCCGTTTTGGATCGTACCACGCAATGTGACCGGATTCTTGGCAGACGTACAGGTCAATGCCGTCGGACTCGTCCAGAAGACGGTCCTTGATGACCATCGAAGCACCGTGCGCAATGAGGCAGTCACGCTCCATTTCACCGAATCGGAGACCACCCTGGCGGGCGCGACCCTCGGTGGGCTGACGGGTGAGGATCTGCACGCGACCGCGGGAGCGGGCGTGGATCTTCGAGGACACGAGGTGGTGCAGGCGCTGGTAGAAGATGCAGCCGACGAAGATGTCGGCCGGGTAGGCTTCACCGGTCTCACCGTTGATCATGCGCTCGCGGCCGGAATGGTCGAAGCCGTTGCGGACGAGGGCGTCGCGCAGGCTGCTTTCCTTTTCGCCGCGGAAGGCGGTCCCGTTGATGCGGCGGCCTTCCATGGAACCGACCTTGCCCCCGATCATTTCGAGGACGTGGGCGACGGTCATGCGCGACGGAATCGCGTGCGGGTTGATGATGAGGTCAGGCACCACACCGTCTTCGGTGAACGGCATGTCCTCAGGGTCAAGCAGGCGACCAATCACGCCCTTCTGGCCGTGACGGGAAGCGAACTTGTCGCCGACTTCAGGCACCTTGTGGCTGCGCACGATGACGCGGACGAGGCGCCCGCTGTCCAGCGACTCGGTCACGTAGACGTTGTCCACGTGGCCCATCTCGCCGTGGCGCACGAGCATCGAGGATTCGCGGCGCTCCTGAGCTTGCAGGAAGGTGCCGCCACCCGATTCTTCGAGGAAGCGGGGCGGGCTGGTCTTTCCGACGAGCACGTCGCCACCGGCCAGGTGGGTCTCGGGCACGGGCAAACCGTCGCCTTCGAGGTGCTGGTAGGAGGACTCGGGCTTGAGGCCCTTGACCTCCTGAAGGGAGGAACCGGGCTTCTCAATCTCTTCGATTTGACCGCCGGGGAAGCGCTTGCGTTCGGCGTTGTAGGTGCGGTTGAAGGTCGAGCGGCCGAGGGCACGCTCAACGGAGCCGCGGTTCATGATGACGGCGTCCTGCATGTTGTAGCCGTGCAGGGACATGATGGCCACGATGAAGTTCTGACCGCCTGGGCGCTCGTCGAAGCCCGTGGTGCTCATCGCGTCGGTCTTGGTGATCGAGCGGTGCGGGTAGTGCAAGATGTGCGCACGGGTGTCGGGGCGGAGCCGGTAGTTGGCGCTGGGCAATCCGAGGGACTGCTTGACCATCGCCGTACCGCCGGTCACGCGAGGCGTCGAGTTGTGTTCAGGGTAGGGGATGAGCGATGCGCACACGCCGAGCATCAGCTGTGGGTCGATCTCACAGTGGGTGTGCTCGTTGCTGTACTCAAGGTCCACCTCAAAGGTGGAGGTCCCCCACTCGCCGTTGGGCAAGCGGACCTTGGCCTCGAGCATGGCGCTGCTGGCGTTGACTTGTCCCATGTTGGTCCAGTTGACGTTCTCGCTGGTCACGGGGCGACCGGCGTGCTCGCTGCCTTCTGGGACCTTCTCGGGGAGAAGGAAGGGGCGGGAGGCGATGAAGAGGTCTTCCTCTTCTTCAGCGTCCACCCACTCGATGATGCCCTTGGTGAGCAAGTTGCCGAAGGTGGTTTCGCCGCTGCGCAGCTCCTCGAGATGACCAGGCGTCAAGCGAGGCGCACCGTCGTGGAGGATGAGCAAGGGGCGCAGGATGCGGCCCTTGTCGGTGTTGATGAAGATGTCACGGTTCTCGGCGTCGTGGCGGATGGAGACCTCAGGAGGAATCAGGCCGCGACGGCGGGCGTTCTTGAACTGGTTGACCAAGTTCATTCCGTTGTCGTGGATGCCGTAGATGTCACCGTTCACGTGAACGCGGTCACCGTTGGTCCAGTCGTCGGGCTGGTAGACGTCCATGTCGTCGAGTTGTCCGCAGATCATGGTGTCGTCAACCTGCTCGGAGACGTCGATCATTTGGGCGGCGTTCTTGACCAGACCACAGTTCTGGCCCTCAGGGGTCTCGTTGGGGCACAGACGACCCCACTGGGTGGGGTGCAGGTCACGTGCCTCGAAGTGAGGTTGGCTGCGGACCAGCGGGCTGGTCACGCGGCGCATGTGCGACAGCGCGGAAAGGAAAGTGGTGCGGTCCAGAAGTTGGCTCACACCGCTGCGCCCACCGACCCAGTTTCCGGTGGCCAGTGCGTGCATGATCTTGGAGGTCAGCACGTCGGGGCGGAGGCAGGAACTGATGCGGAGTTCGCGCTTGCGGTTGTGGTGGCGCTCGAGTTGGTACTTGAGGTCGCGAGCGAGTTGTCCAGCGGACACGCGGAAGAGGTCCTCGACCAGGTCGCCAGCGAGGCGAACGCGCTTGTTGGCGTAGTGGTCCTTGTCGTTGGGTGCCTTGTCGGTCAGCGCCATTTCGAGCACTTGACGGACGATGCGGCCCACGAAAATGGCCTTCTTCTTGCGGTCGGCGGCGGTGTCGCCAAGGTGAGGCAGGAGCTCACGGTCGAGGAGTTGGTTGACGCGCTGCTCACGGTACTCACGCTGCTGGCCGGCGGCGAACTTCTTCTGGAGCCACTCGTGGGCTTCTTGGGTGTTCATCGTGTTGTACTCTTCGTTGTCGTTGACTTCGTTGATGTTGGCCACGATGTACTTGAAGGTCTCAGTGGGACCTGCGATGGCGGTGAAAATCTCCTGGTCGTTGTCGATGCCAAGGGCACGCATCAGCAGGACCACGGGAATGGCGGTCGTGCCGGCCGTGCTGACCTTCACCATGAGCATGCCGTCACGGCGCTTCTCGACGGTGAGGGGCTTGCGCATACCGTCCTTCTGGGAGAAGATCTTGGCGACCTCGGTCTGCTTGGCGTAGCGCTTGTTGATCTCCACAGTCACGCGGTTTGGCGCGAGGTCTTCCATCGAGATGAGCACGCGCTCGGTGCCGTTGATGATGAAGTAACCACCGGGGTCAAGGGGGTCCTCGCCCTTGGTGCGGAGCAGCCCGTGCCATGCGTCCATGTCGTCATGGGACGTGGTGGGGGCCAGCACGCGGTCGCCGGCAATGTGGTTGGGGTGCAGGTTGCAGCGCTTGGAGCGCACCATGATCGGCATGTTGCCGACCTGGACGGCCTTCTCGGGGTTCCCAGGAACACCGTTGCGGTAAATGGTGAAGTCAATGGTGACCGGGGAGAAGTAGGTCAGCTTGCGCAGACGGCACTCCATTGGGGTCGAGGGGTGTTCTGACCCGTTGGCTTCCTTGGTCATGGGTTCGCCGAGTTGGACGTTCTTGAGGCGAATGACGATGTCTTGGTCGGCGACGTCAAGGCGGATGAACCCGCCCTCTTCGTCCTCGATTTCCTCGTCGGTTCCGACGCGGATGTTGCGGATGATGGTCTCCATACGCGATGGGAGGTTCTCCCCAGAGGGAATGCAATCGTCGTACGATGCGATTTGATGGTTCACGAGACTGCGCTCGCGGAAGTAGGCTTCGATAATCTCCTGCATGATGCTCCCTCCGGTTCAGCTCCCCTCCACAACGAGGCGATAGGCGACGGCGACGCCAGCGGAGGGCGACTTCCGAACCACCTTGAGGACACGGTCGGCGATCCAACCCGAAGCCAGCGGCTTGTGGTCGGGGTTGGCCGCGAGGGCAGCCACGTCTTGGGCTTCTGCGGCTTCTTTGATGACTTGGACCACAGGGTCCGTGATGAGGATCTTCGGGAGCAGTTCCTTGGCGAGGCGCTGCTCACCGGTTTCGGGGTCCTCTCGGACGAGGTTCCACGGCTCGAGTTCCTCGGCTTCCACCGCGAACTGCTCTTCGCTGGAAATGTTCGGCGCACCAAGCAGCTCCTGGTGAGGCACCATTTCGTGGTTCAGGGGGTTGAAGCGGATGCTGACCTCTGGACGGTCGTAGTCGTCGATGGCCTTGGCGCGAATGGTGAGCTTGCGGCTCTTCTTTTGTGCACGACGGCGGGAGCCTTGGTCGGCGATGATCCGCATGACGTTGGCGTGAACGTCGCTTTCCTTGGAGACGCTGAGGCAGGAGGCGACCTCGTCGGGACTCATCTTCTTGATGTCCGCCATGTTGCGGTCGGTGGCCAATTTGTGGGCCGCTTCTTCCTCAACACCGAGTTCAATTAGGCGCTTCTTCGTTGCGCTTTTCACGACCAAATTATCCCCGCCTTTGGCCCGTGAACGATGGACCTGAAGCCTGTCCAGGCGGGCCCGACGGGGTTCGAACCCGCGACCATCGGGTTAAAAGCCCGACGCTCTACCTGGCTAAGCTACAGGCCCAATGCGCATCTTGGGCGAGCGTCCGACCGGACCTCCCTTTATGAAGATTCCGCGTGTCGGATTCCGTCGCCTTAGGATGATAAATCCCCACGCAGCACCCTGATGTATAGCACCTGTGGTGGGCAGCATGGACCGCATGAACGCCCCCTTTGCTCCGGACGATGCTGAGGCCGAGCGGTTTCGGCTTGAACGACCCCCGTCTGAGGCCCGTTGGATCGACGCAAAAAATCGCCCTTGGGACCTCGTCATCCCGCACACGGTCTACCCACCAAGAGAGGACACCGATCTTTTGGCCGGATGGCTCGCCAAACAGGGCGCAGGGAACGGGCGTTCCGTCTTTGAAGTGGGCGTTGGCAGCGGCGCCATCATGCTCCAAATGGCCGCTGACGGCTGGGACGTGCACGGCTGCGACGTCCACCCGTACGCGGTCGCGGCCACGCGGCACGCCCTCTCCTCGCACGGCTATGCTGGCCGCATCCGCGAAGCCGACCTTGGCGACCTCGACGCTTCCCTACTCGCCAAAGCAGACCTTGTGGTGTGGAACACACCGTACCTCCCACCGGTCGAAGACGGGCAAGCGCACCTTGGGCCCCTCGAAGAGGCCGGCTTGTCGGATCCTGTTGCCGAGGGTTCAGGACACATGCTCCTGGCACGGTTGGATGATGTGCCGGTGAGCACGACCCGCCGCGCTGCCCTCGTGGTTCAAGAGCGGGCGGTTGCGCCCCTTCGGCGTGATGCAACCCTGCGAGGGTGGACGTGCTCCACCGTGGCTGACCTCGAGTTTGACGATGGAGAGCGACTCTGCCTCCTGATCCTCGCTCGAGCATGGCCTCGCGCGACCTCCAGCGTCGTCGCCTCCACCGGGAGCACCAACGCCGACCTGATGGAAGGATTACGCACCGCTGGCGACTCCCTCCGCGCCGAACGGCAAACCAACGGCCGTGGGCGACGTGAGGCCTCATGGCAATCTGCCCATGGTGATTTGACGGCCTCATGGGTCCTCTTTGATGGCGATGGCACGCTGCCTCCCCACGGCTTGGTGCAAGCGGCGTGTGCCCTCGCCACGCGTGATGCTCTACAGGACCTCGGCTGCGATGAAAGCGAGCACCTTCTCTTGAAGTGGCCCAACGACCTGTTGCTCGACCGGAGAGGCCCCGCCAAAATCGGCGGGTGGCTCATCGAATCGAGGCAGCACGGAAGGAACACGCGCATGGTGGCCGGCTTGGGGCTCAACCTGACCGAAGGACCTGCTCACGTGGACGGCACGCCCCGCGCCTTCGTGAAAGGCACCACGGCGGCTGCCCTTCACGCAGCGTTGAGCGCTCGTTTGTGCAGCCGCTTCGCCGACCTTGCCAGCATATACGGTCGGCGCTCGATGGCCGAAGAAGCCGTCTTTGCTTACCGCGCCTCAGCGCGACGCTTGGGCATGACCGACAGCAACGGCAGAGACCTCGTTCCCACAAGCATGGACGAACACGGTGGCTTGTGCATGGAGGACGGTCAAGCACCAATTCACGACCTCGACGCCGTACTCTGGCGGTCGTGGCCCTGAAGCTCACTCGAGCAATTCAGCGTCGAGGCTCCCTGCGTCCTTCGAGGCCTCATCCCCTTGCCGGGAAAGCACGACGGCATAGCCGACGAGGACCGCCCCGAGGAGCGGCGCCCAGACCATGCTGATGGCTCCGCGCTTGAGGTCGACGTCGACCTCGCCCGCACCCTCCGACACCGTGATCGACCACGACACGCTCCCTCGTTCGGTCACGTCAAAGGTGGCGGTGTTCGTGTCGCCCGCAGCCACAGCCTCGGTGATGAGCACCTCCTCTTGGCCTTCGAGCTGGAAGCGGATGGTGACCACAGAGGTTTGGTCCATGATGTAGGTCATGTCCACCGAGTCCCCACCGCCAAGGCGGGCGTTTCCTGAGATCCCCTCTTCCTCAGTAAAGGGGACGGGGTCATCCCACGCAAGCATCACGATGCTGCCGACCAAGAGACTGAGGCCGACCAGCATCAGGACGTCCTGCGCTCGAAGCGGTGGTGCGTCGCCCCCGGCTCCCATGCGCGCCCCTCACCGCTCTGATTCATCAACGTCGTGGCGGTCGAGGCAAGCCCAGACGTTCTCGAACGAGGCGAATCTTACCGGAGGTGGTCACGCCCCGCATGGCGTGCTCCGACCATGTTGACGCGTCCTCAAGGACGGAGCGAACGGCCGGTGCCACCGCCAAGGTCACGCCAAGGATGGCCAGACCGAGTTCATCGTCGCGCTTCGCCGCGGGGACAGCATCCATCAAGCGGACTTTGTCGGGAAAAAGATCGGCCAGTGCTTGCTCGATGTCCTGGCGTGAGGTGAAGCGTGGACCGAGTTCAACGCCGATCCACCGTCGTTTTGGACGGTGGGCTTTCGACGGACGGGCCATGATGGGTTGGTTCAGCCCGTCCTTGATGACCGTTCTCCCCGCACGTTCAAAGGCAGAGCGTTCCATGATAGAGTGATGGACGGGGAGGACGTGGAGGAGCCGCCCCTGACCCTCTTCGGTCTGATCCGAACCCTCACTGCCCCCGCCACGGCCCCGCATTTGGTTGGCTTCCTTGCGGTGGTCATCGCGCTGTTCGTGACGGTCGGCAACATGCGCGATTTGGAAACCGAGGTGGCGGCGGCCTTCGTAGGCATGGGCTTGTCTTACGCCGCAGTGGCTGGCATGGCGGACCATGCAACGTTTCGCAAGTGGGTCGTCGCTGAGAAGGGGAGTGCTCCCTGGACGTTCGTGACCGTGCTGATCCTGCCCTTGGCGGTTGGTGCGGTGCTTTCCGGCGTTCTGCTCATGATCGTTGATGCTGCCGGACTGCGCACCGCGCTGCCGGTGGCCTTGGCCGCGCTCTTCGTGGCGTGGTCCATCGGCCAAGGCCGTTCCTTCCGAAGCGCCATCGTGCGCTGGCCCACGCCCGCTGTCGCTGCTTCACCCCGAAGCCCAAGCCGTGTTGCTGCAGGGTTTCGGTTGACCACGACCGCGCTTTTCCTCGTCATCGTGCTCGTGGCCCAGGCGGCCTTGGCGGGCACGTCCATTCTGTCCGCGTCGGTGGGGCTGCTCGACGTACTGCTGGACCAAGCGGCCTTCGCCGGAGGCCTGGTCGTGCTGTTGGTGGCTGGAGAGTTCATCACCCAGGAAGGGCGCCGAAGGTGCGCCAACGACCGATGGACGTCGCGCATGTTTGCTCGATGGCAGGTGCTGGCCCTGACCTTCGCTGCGTGGCACCTTGGCACCGCTTGGCGTCACATCACCTCTGAACAGCCTCAGGTGGCTACGGCCGTCGAGGAGATCATCCTCATGACCGTGACGGTCGTTATGGCGGTGTGGTCCATGACCAGCCGCACGCGAGGTTCCGATTTGGGGATCGTCCGTCGCAGCAACGCCCTGTTCTGGGGCCTGTCCTTCGGGTACGCCTACGCCGGTTCCGTCGCGATGCTCAGCACGGTCGTGCAAGGCGTCAGTGGGGTGCTCTTCTTGGGTCACGTCGTGGTTGCCGTCACGCTCCTGATCCTCCTGCGGTCCACAGGCCCGGTCCTCGCCAAACGGCACGCTACGGCCCTCGAACACGCGGCGATGGGCGCACACGTCGAGGCACGCCTGGCCCAGCGCACCGAGGCACCCGCTGAATCCCCCAAGGACCCGGCCAATGACGCCACGACAAGCGAAACCGACGGCTCGATCACCGATCTCGCCCCACAGGCAGAGCCTGAGCAAGAAGACGAAGCACCCGCCCCCATGGTGGACGACGACGTCATCGAGATGCTCGATTAGTCGGACGAGGTCAGCCCAGACAGCAGCAGGATCACGCGGACGCGCCCGTACATGGCCTCGGACACGCGGGCGCCAAGGATCACCTTCGCGTCTTGATTCAGCGTGCGCGTGAAAGCCTCGGAAATGGCCCCCATTTGTGCGATGGAAAGGTCAGGCCCGCCCTCGAGGTGGATGTAGCACCCCGTGGCCCCGCTGACGTCGACGTCGGAAAGCGGAGCGCTTGCGGCTTGTCGAATCAGCCCCTCGACGTCGTCCGAGGATCCGCTTCCCACCAACAAAGTAGCCGCCCCACCGTTGGCGAGGATGGCCCTCAGATCCATCAAATCCAGGTTCATGAGGCTCATCTTGAGCAGGGAGTGGACCAAACCGTCCACGAGATCTTCAATCCACTCCGATCCCATGGCCCAATCCTCGCCACGTTCGCGCGCTTGGTGGGCCAGGCGTTCGAGGGAGACGCGAACCGTCACGTCTGCGTTGGCCTCAAGGCCCACCAGGGCTTGGTTCGCGATGCCTGTACGGTGCGGTTGTTCGTTCGCAAAAGGGAGCGACACGACGGCGATGACGATGGCCCCCGCCCGTCGAGCTTGCCGGGCGAGTTCTGCCGCAGCACCGCTTCCGGCCCCGCCGCCAAGCCCAGCCAAGAGCACGACCAATTCTGCGCCTTCAAGCACGGGTCGAGCCATCGCGTCGAGCCGGCGCATCCGCTGTTCGGCCAACGCCGGCAAGGCCGCACATCCCTCCGCCTCCATTGCGTGGCCAAGCCGGAGCACGTGGCCTTCCGCACCGATGCGGAGGCTGCGGTCGTCCGCGTCCACGGCGAGCAAGCGCGTGGTTGGACAACGACGATGCGCGGAGGCGGCCCACGCACAGCCGAGGCCTCCGACCCCAGCGATGACGATTTGACCGCCGTCCATGAACGGACTTGAGTCTGCACCGGTCCATCAACCTGAGCCACAGGTTCACTCGATGTAGCGGAGGTAGCGGCGCCGGGCATCGCGGGCCCATGCGTTGTCGGGCTCGAGGTCGAGCACGCGGTTGTAGTAGGTCACCGCTTGCTCAAACTCCGAAAGATGGCGCCCGTGCATGTGGCCGAGGTTGGACAACACGGGGATGCATTCGTCGTCCTCTTCGAGCATGGCGAGGAGGATGGCCTCGGCCTTTCCGATCTCGCCACGAAGCATGAACTCCTCCGCCTCGTCGAGCCGGCGGAGTTGGTCGTCGGAGAGCCCGTAGACGTTGTCAAAGGCGTGCTCCGTCATGCATGCTGGACTCCTGACCCAAACATGAAGTTTCTTACCCCCCGGTTCTAACGTTAGAAACGGGGTACTGCGCCGCTACATTGTGGCATTTAGCAGACAATGTTTAAGGGTCCCATCCAAGTCGGTTAGGGCATAGGGTGAGGCCATGCTCAAGCGCACGTCCACGCTCCGCCTCTCGCTGGCTGCCCTGCTCGTGTTTGCATTGCTTCTTCCGGGAGCCGCGACGTCCTACCACACCGGCATCGGTGGCGAGCAAAACAACGCTGGCGAAGTCATTGAGGACGTCGCCAAGGAAGGCTGCCTCTGCCACAACCCTGACGCGGACAACACCGTGCAGGTCATCCTCGACGAGGTCCCTTACGGCTGGGCTGAGGGTGAAACCTACACCATGCATCTGCAACTCATCGGCGGACCTGAAGCCGGTGGCGCGTGGACGGGCGGCTTCTCCATGCGCGTCAGCGAAGGCAGCCTTGGCGGCGAAGACGTCCAGAACTGGGAGGGCGACGTCACCACCTTGACCCAAATCGAAGCCAGTGCGAACGTGGCCGACCGCATGTGGGTCATCGAGTGGACTGCGCCCGCCGCCGGCACCGGCGCCGTGACCTTCTGGATCACCGGCAACAGCGTCAACGGCGACGCCATACCGGGCGCAGACGACCGCTGGAACCAGCTGTTCTTCACCCTGCCCGAGGACGATGGCGCCTCCCCCGCTGGGCTTCGCACCCTCTTCGCCGGAGACGGCAACGTCCAGGCGCCCGAGCCTGATCATCATGGCGTCGACCTGCACCACATGGGCGCCAAACTCCGCGCCCACTGGCTCGGTCTGCTTGGTTTTGGCGCGGTCATCGTCGTGATCGTCTTCGCAGGATTCCTCCTGCGTTACGGCTTCTCCACCTCCTACCAAGGACGCTCCAACCAGTTGCGTCTGCGTTACCACCTGAACCGCCGAGGTGATCAGTGATGGACGATGAAGTCACCAAGCTCCTGCGGATGGTCGCCGACGGCACCGTGCCCATTGAAGACGCCCGCAAGGCGCTCCTCGAGGTTGAACTCAGCGAGAAGCAACTCGACGAAGCCATCGATCGCGGCGTGTTTACGGAAGCCGAAGTGGGCTCCATCGTGTCCGCCTCCTTGGCTCCGTCCGGCGCCTCGTACCTCACCATGGCCTTCCTCGGCTGGGGCCTCTTCTGGGTCATGTACTGGTCCTTCTCGATGATGTACGGCCTCATCCAAGGTTGGGACCAGCAGCAGTTGGCTTACCACTTGGCCATCACCTTGGTCACCCTCATCATGATGGGGATCATCTACCTCAAGTTCGTCCTGCCTGACACCATCATCGTCAAGCACGCTGCGAACAAGTACATTCCAGAACACGCCAAGGACTGGCGGGAGTACAAGTGGTGATCACCATGGCGAAGTCATACGATCTCAAGCCCGCCCCCCTCAACGACGAGAAGGCGTACGCTGCCGGCGGCGCCTCGGTGGTCAACCGACGCCAGTTCCTCCGCTACGGCTTCAACGCCACCACCGGTGTGCTCGCCGCCTCTGTTGGCGTGCTCGGCTTTGCCTCCATCCTGCTCCCACCCGGCGCGGGAAGCGGTGGTGACCTGGCCGTGAAGTACTGGGCCAAGGGACGTGAAGACGAAGCGTGGTACGGGGCCAAGCACCTGCAGTCCATGACGCGCGAAGATTTCGTCGCCGAAGCCGCGAAGTCCAGCACCGGCACCGCCGGCGCTGCAGGCGTTTGGAACGGCGTCCCTGTCGTCGTGAACTACGTCGACCACGACGCGAACAACGGCACCCCGACGTCCAACGGCAAGGCCCGCTATCAGTCCATGGAAGGCTACGACGAGACCGGCAAATACGTCGGACACTTTGACGACATGGTCGATGCCGACCCTCGCATCTTCCCGACCGGTGGCCTCGTGATGGTCTTCGGGCGTTGCACGCACCTGTGCTGCATTCCCGGATGGCAGCTCGTCAGCAACACCTTCACCGAAGACACGTGGACGCCCGGTGGCGGCGACGACGGTGGGACCAAGTTGTTCTGCATCTGCCACTCGTCCCGCTTCGACCCCACCGCGCTCGAACTCAACACCAACCGGAACCGCGCGAACGGTGCCACCTTCACCTACGCCGGCATTCGACGCTCCGGAGGACCGGCACCGGTGGGCCTGCCGCTCATCCCCATCCAACTCAACGGTGACACCATCGAGGGCATCACCGACTACATGGGCTGGTTGACCTACTGCGACTGAGGTGATTCGATGAACACGATTTCCATCGTTCTCTGGTTCTTCATTGCCTTCGTGGCGGTGCTCGTCGCCTTCACCCTCCGCAAGGAGGACGAAGAGATGCCCCGTCGCGAGATCCTTCGGGCCGTTGAGTCCAGCGGTTCGATGGGCTTGGCCGAGCGCTCGTTCCTGTGGGTGTTCAGCTGGCTTGACACCCGCTTCCGCATCCAAGACTACTGGAACATGTCGAAGTCCGCGTACTACAACATGCACCGCCAGATGCCCCTGACCCACGCTGAGAAGTACAAACTCCGCATCATCTGGTACTGGTACCCTCTCTACTGCCTCGGTGGCATCTCCTTCCTGTCCTTCATCATCCTCGTGATCACGGGCACCGTGCTCGGCATCTACTACGTGCCCGGTGGCGAAGGCGACCCATCGCCCGCCTACAAGAGCATGCAGTTCATCATGACCGAATTGCCCTTTGGCTACATCATCCGCGCCGTCCACCACTGGACGACCCACTTCATGGTGGCCAGCGTCTTCCTCCACATGTGCCGGGTGTACTTCACCGGAGCCTACCGCAACCCACGTGAGCTCAACTGGCTCATCGGCGTCGCCCTGATGGCCCTGACCATCGTGTTCGGCTACTCCGGCTACCTCCTGCCCTGGGACAGCCTCGCCTACGGTGCTGCCGTCATCGGCATCAACCTCAGCAACGCCTCACCGCTGGTCGGGAAATACATCGCCACACTCCTCTTTGGTGGAAGCAGTTTGACGGACCGAACGGTCACCAGGATGTACTTCATTCACGTGTTCATCCTTCCAGTGATCGTCACGACCCTCATCATCATCCATCTTTTCATCGTCTGGGTGCAAGGCATCGCGGAGCCACATTGATCAGGAGGGCATGATATGGGACTCATCGAGAATCTAGGGCGCGTCGCAAGCGTCTACATGGACGAGAAAGAGAAGCTCCAGACGGTCGGAGACAAGCGAAAGCGCACCCGCATGGGTCACGGCTTCTGGCCGCACGAAGTGCTGCGTGACGCGATCATCTTCGCGTCCATGCTCTCCGTGCTGCTGTTCTACGCCTGGCTCATTCCGCCGCCCCTTCACGGCGCGGCCGACCCGTACGCGCAGGCCGGCTTCGTGTTCCCCGACTGGTACGTGCTGTTCTCCTACGGCTACCTGCGCTGGGGCGAATACCTCCCGCAGTTTACTGTGCCCACGGGGCCCATCGGCGCCATCGTCGACCAGCCCGTGTTCGCCTGGAACGCTGCATGGTGGGGCGCCGCCCTCACCGGCATCCCCGTTGGCATCCTCGCCCTGCCGCCCTTCCTCGGCGGCCGTGAGAAGCGCCCGGTGGAGGACCCGTGGTACGCCAGCGCTGGCGCGGTCTACCTCGCCCACATCTGGTTCATCTCGGTCTTCTCGATCAACATCTTCCTGGAGTTGTACGGCAAAAACCGGACCGACTTCTGCAAACTGGACAGCCACGGCGACCTCCTGTGCGGCACACGTCCAGCGTGGTTGGCCGAGGTGTTCAACGCCATTCCATGGCTGATGACGGGGGTCCTGCTCTGGATCGTGTTGCACTTTGGTGCTCGGATGTTCCTCGTCAAAACCATCGGTGCTCGATTGACCCAAGCCAACGCAAAGCGCATCCTCATGGGTGCCCTCGTGCTGTCCACCGCGGCCACCGTCGCCACCTGGGACACCTACGACAAGGGCTTCTGGGACGCGAAGGGTCTGCTGACCATCGAGTCCTACGAGGAACTCGAAGCGATGCGCTCCCAGCCCACGGACGTCCACGTCCATGAGGCCAACGAATTCACCGACAGGCTCGGGTATTCGGAGACCATGACGGTACCTGCCGTGGCGTGGTTGGATTGGCAAATCTTCCAGCCGTCCCGCGAAGTCATCTACGATTTCGCCGACATGAACAACCATCAACAGCCCGATCAGGGCATCAACGCCGCTTCCGTGGCAGGAAACTTCTCCGGCGGTGAAGGCTTTGCCGTCGACGGCAGTTTCAGCATCACCGAGGACAGCACCCACTTCCCCGACGGCCACCACGTCAGCGTGGCCACCATCCCGCTCGACGCAGCCTGTTCCTACCGGGCTGAAGAGCGCAAGATCGGCGAGGTGAAGACCGCCGACATGCTCAGTTCCACCTTGACCATCAAGGACGCCGACGGCGCCACCGTCAGCGCAGCGTCCTTCGACGACTGCGCCGGCGCTGAGATGGTTGAGTTGCCCGTGGGCACCTACACCTACACCTACACCGTCAGCGCATCGGGTGCCTTGGCCGCAAGCGACCTCGTGACGGAGGTCACGATGAACATCGCGGCCTACCAGCCGCTGCTGCTCTTCGACGCCGACCTCAGCGACGCTCACCTCGCCGGCCACGCCGTGGACCTCAGCAACCCCGAGCACGTGACGATGGCCGAAGACTACGCTCAGGTGGTCAACCCCTCCTTCCACGCCAACCCCAAGGCCCTCGACGCCAAGCTGACCTACGCGATGTTCATCCCGTGTTTGACGCTGGGTGCTCTGGTGTTCGTCCTCCTCCGTTCGATGGCGACCGGATACGAGTTCGAGATGAACAAGTGCTACGGCTGCGACCTCTGTGACGACGCCTGCCCCGTTCGCTTGTTCAACGGCGGTGACAAGCTGAACATCATCTACAACTCGTGGAACAACGAAGACGACGGCGTGCCGTTGTACTCCTGTCTGACGTGTTCAGCGTGCACCAACGCCTGCCCACAGCTCGTGGACTACGACTCCTACGTGGACATCCGCCGCAGCCTCATCGTCGGCGGCCCGCAGGCCGAGATTCCCCACACCGTGCTCCAAGCCGTCCTCAACGCCGAGGCCGAGGAGAGCGCCGATGCGGACTTCATCGCCACCGAGGACTACCCCATCACCAGCAACGTGGGCTTCTACCCCGGCTGCGTGGACTACCTCGACCAGGAGATGGTGTTCAGCCACCTCAACGAGGGCACCATGGACCTCGGCGCCAGCACCACCGCGGCCTTCACCCTCTTCGAAGAGATGGGCGAGGACGTGACCTACCTTGGCCGCGACTTCCTGAAGTGCTGCGGCCACGACCAGAAGTGGCAAGGCATGACCGAGGTCTTTGAGAAGCTCAAGGCCTACAACCAGAAGAAGATCGAGGAGTCGGGCATCGACACCCTCGTTTCCTCTTGTGCCGAGTGTTTCCGCACCTTTGCCCGCGACTACGAACTCGACGGCGTCAAGGTCATGCACACCACGGAGTACCTCCTCGAGCAGGGCTTCGACATGGAGCTCAAGGCCGATGAAGGCACCACGGTGACCTACCACGACCCTTGCCGCCTCGGCCGCCAGATGGGCATCACCGAAGAGCCCCGTGAGCTCCTTGGACAGGTGGAGAACGTCGAACTCGTGGAGATGGAGCACCATGGCGAGGACGCCATGTGCTGTGGCGTGTCCAGCATGATGTCGTGCAACGAGAACGCGCGCGCCCTCCGTGTGAACCGCATGGAAGAGGTCATCGACACCGGCGCGGACACGATGCTCACCTCCTGCCCCAAGTGCGTGACGCACTTGGAGTGCCTGAAGTTCGAAGGCGACGAGCGCTACGAGGGCATCGAGATCCTCGACGTCGTGACCTTCCTCGCCCAGCAGGTCGAGGCCAAGAAGGCGCAGGTCGAGGCCGACGTTCGCGTCGGCGTCGAGGCCTGAACCGAGTCACGCACCCACCGCCAAGCGCTGCGGGCCTGAACAGGCCTATTTCCCATACAGGGCGTTCTGCGGCGCATGGACGAGCCGAGGCTGTACGGCTTCGTGCTGGGTGAACGAACCGACGAATTCCTTCGTCAGCAGTCGATCAATGCGGCCGTCGTTGGCTTCCTCGTGCACCTTGTGCTGTGCGTGTCGTACGGGTTGGGGCGCATTGACCTGCCCGGCATGGAACCGCTGATCGATTCCTACCTCGACGCTCTGTACACGCCCTTTTCCATCATCTTGGCCTACGAAGTGTACGAACTCATTCGGGCCATTCCCGAATCCTTCTCAAACGCCATTGGGAAACAATTCGAAGTCGTCACCCTGCTCGTGGTTCGTGACATTTTCAAGAACCTCGCAGACCTCAACGAAACCAAATCCACGGCCTTGTACGACCCGGTGGCCTTCATCGCCGTCGAAGTGGTGGCCTTCATCGTCCTCTTCGCGACTGCCCTTTACTTCCGCAACACAACGTCCAGCGCGACGCCCAGGATGCACGCTGACCATGCGCTTTCCGCCTTTGTGCGGCAAAAGAAGACCCTTGCCACCGCCCTCTTCGTGGTGTATGTCCTCGTTGCGCTGTGGTCCTTCACGACCTGGACCAGCGGCGTCATCGGTGGCGAGGGCGACCTCAGTCGGACGGTGTTCTTCTCTGACTTCTTCACCTGGTTGGTCATGTCGGACATCCTGATTTTGCTCATCTCCTACAAGCACACCACGGACTTCAACCACCTTGCGCGAAACACGGGGTTCGTGTTGTCCACGGTGGTGATTCGGGTGGGCATCGGCACGCCGGGATACGCGGGCGCTGCCCTGTTCATCCTCGCTTCGGTGCTCGCCGTAGGCGTGCTCTGGCTGAACACCACCTTTGACCGCGGTCTGGTTGGCATCGAGGCAGAGTGAGGCCTGTTGTGCGTGTCGTGGCTTCCAACACCGTTATGTCCGCGCGTGCGAAGCAGAACGCGTTGACCATGCAGCCCCAGCAGCAGCCGCAGTACGTCCAAGCCGTGCACCAACCCGTGGTCATGGCCCAACCGGCCATGGTGGCGCCAGTTCGGCATCCACCCAGCGCCATCTTGGCGTACGTCCTCTGGTTCTTCCTCGGCCTCTTCGGCATCCACCACCTCTACATGGGCCGAGGCGTCGGGGTCTGGCTGCTTTCGCTCATCACCCTCCAAGGGCTCGGCCTGTGGTGGCTGATCGACCTCTTCCTCATCCCGAGTTCCTGCTCGAAGGTCCGCGGCGGCATGGTCGTCATGCGCTGAGCGGCCAACGCTCAGCTCGATTCGGCCGGCATTGAGGAGTGATGCAGGTTGATGCGAAGCGCTCCGGCGTCATCCTGGACGTAGCCAAAGGTGTACTCGACCTTCACCTCGTCTCCATCTGGGTCGGTGAAGAAGTAATTCCCCATGGCTTGGGCTGTGCTGCCGTGGATGAGCATCCCCGCGTTCTCGAACCGAACCGCGGTCCAGCCCTTGATGGCGAAGCCCTTGTCCTCGGGGCAGGCCCCGTTTGAGGCGGTGAAATAGGACCACGCCTCGTCGAAGGTGGGTCGGAACTGCTCGACTGCGGCCAGGGTTGGCTTGAACAACACGTCCGATAGTCCGTAGGCGTAGAGCGACTCGACGTGCACGCGCGCACGCTCGCCGTAATCGCCACCGTCGCGGTGGGCCGTGGCGATGGCCACAATGCCGTCTCCCCATGCCTGCTGAGCCTGCTCGATGTCCGCGGTCGTGATCATGGGCACACCTACTGTCGCACCGGTCGGAACGGCACCCTATGATTCTACGTCACGGCACGTCGCCATGACCCGTCGGCCCAACGGCTTCAGGCGTCGGTCGAAGACGACGCCTCGGCCTCGCCTTCAGTGGGCGGCGCTTCTTCGTCGTCTTCCATGCCGCGGATTTCGTAGTTCGAAGGGAAGAGGGCGACACCGACACCCAGCACAAGCAGCAGCAAGCCCCAACCAAATTGCTGAGCCACGAAGAGCAGTTCCAGCGAGATGACCAACAGGACGAGGCCGCCAATGTTGCTGGTCCACACCAGCGTCTTGAAGGTCGACAGGGAAACACCCTGCGTCCCGGGTTTGCGGTAGGGACCGAACTCGCCCCCAAAGCGCTGAGCGGTGGCTTCCTTTCCTTGCTTGGACATGGGAACGTCTCCTTCATCGGTCAATCATGCTGATCGCGTCGGTCGGGCAGGCCAGCACGCACAGGCCGCAGCCGGTGCAGTCGTCCCGCCGAATCACGGCCTTGCGGTTGGATTCCATGTCGATCAGGGGGCTGCGCATGGGCCGCTGGACCATGTCGATGGCGTCGTCGTCGCACACCAGCGGGCACTGGTCGCAGCCGATGCACAACTCCTCCTTCACGAAGGCGACGGCGGTCTCGCCAATCTTGAGGTCCGCCATGCGGTTTTCATGGCCGCCGTCGAGGAGGGCGCGGATGCGCTTGGCCTCGGCTTCGCGGCGCCGGGCGAGGTCCTCAAGCCCCGTCATGTGAGGAGGTAAGGTGGGCTTCGCTTGAACCTTGGCCGAGCCGCCAGCGCACCGCCAGCCCCACCAGAAGGTCGCCAAGCCCGTAGAAGGAGCCGACCAGAAGGGGCGGATTCCACGAGGTCAAGCCCAACCACGGGACGTCAGCCGCCCACGCCCAGTTGCCCAGCCACGTGCCCCACAGCTCCATCGCGAGCGCCAGCCAGGTCATCACGGCGTAAAGCGCGGGGTCCGGTCCGAAGCGGATGAAGAGCAGCATGCCGATGAACAGCACCACCTCGACCGTCCCCGTGCCGGTGAAGGCTCCATAGGCCACGAGGGGAAGCAGGAGCAGCGGACTCCATTTGACGGGACGGTCGACCAGCGCATGCGCGACGCGGCGCCCGAGGTCGAACAGGAACCAGTGCCCGACAGGGACGAAAAGCGGCATGAGGCCGTGCTGGTATTCGTAGATGAGCCACACCTCCGAGAAGAACAACTCCATGGGCGTGGCAAAGGCCAACACGGTCCACATCTCGATGCGCCGACGTCGATCTGCCGTGACGTGGTCGTGAAGGAAGAGGCCCCAGCACCAAACCACCACGAGGGCTTCAGCCACCCATCGGTCGAGCAGACCACCGAGGTCCGTGGCCGCGACAGGGAGTCCAATCGCAATGGTGAGCGCGAAGACCCAGCCGCGGCTCATGGCCTTCGCACCGCCGCCGTGTTGAAATCAGGTTCGACGCGCAGCCGCCAAGCGCTCAGCACCCATGGCCAACATGCTCAGCTCAGCCACCAAGGCGTGGCGGCCTCGTGCGAGCACGACCGCTTCCGGTCCGACGTCGGAGGCCGAGAGGAAGGAGGAACTTGGCGAATTCAGGTTGTCCATGGCGCCCTTCTTCTCGTTCGTGCGGTAGAACCAGGACGCCGCCTCGCCGTCCACGAGGTACACCACCGGTTCGGCGACGCCAGAACCTGCCGTCATCGACGTGGGCACGCCTTCTTGGACGAGGAAATTCTCCACATCAGCCCCGCCTTTGGCGTACATGAGCTTCTTCATTTTGCGGTTGGAGAGTTCCAACAATTCGCTGCCTGAGCGCACCGTCATGATGCCCAAGCCGTAGGTCCCACGATCGTTCTTGACGAAGGCCACCGGTTCCTGCTCGATGCCCAACACGGCGTAGCGTTCACGCAACCCATCGAGGAAGGCATCAACTTCTGCGGCCAAGATGGTTCTGCACGTCTCCTTCTCGAGGCACTTGTCCTCGGAGACGAACCACTCGGTTTGGAGGTACCACGGGTCCACGTCCAGCAAGGCCGCGGCTTCCTCGACGTACGGCTCCAAAGCACGCTGATGTTCGGACTTCCTCCTGCGGTGCCACCCCATGTGCGTCGGGGGCATGATTTCGCCCGTCTGGAGTTCCTCAGGCAGGCCCGTGGTCAAGTCGTTGTTGAGCAAGATGACGTCCGGGCGCCTTCCGTTCACGTTCAGTCCACCACGGTCGTCCGGCTGCACGTTGACCAAATCCAGGTGGCCGGACAAGCCACGCACCTGCGAGATGTCGTTGAGTTCAGGGCTGCCCACCGTGGTCAAGTAACCCGCTCGGACGAGCAAATCCACCAAGGTGCGAAGGTTCTCGACGTATCCCGGGTTTCTGGTGTGCGATTCAGGGTAGAGATGAATCCAAGTCACGCCGGGATTGGTCCGCTCGACGTGCTCACGCAGCAAAGCCGCCAAGCGCGGGCGGTCTTCGTTTGGCACGTTGTTGAATCCGGCGGGAAAGTGATTGGCGTCCACGGCGGCCACCTTCCAGCCAGCGTCCCTGACGTCGACGCTGCCGTAGATGGGGATGGGAACTTCAGCTCGCTTCTCCGCCATCCACGCCGTCAAGCGGTCACGGTTCGCCTCGATGCGCTCGTCGATCCACGCCCCGTCCGTCACGCCACCATCTCCAGCAAATCTGCGACGCTTCCGGTCGGGGCAGCGCGTCCACCGTCCACCAGGTGAACGGCTTCGAAGAGGGCCAAGCCAAGCATCACGTCGGGTTGATTGGCCAAGCCTGCCTTCAAGCGAGGGTAACGCTCAGCCACCGATGCAGCGGCTTCGTGATGTTCAGACAAGGCCTCGCGCAGGAGGCTCGGCGCGGTGGCGGTACCGGCGGGGAGTTTCGGTCGCCTGACGATGTCCTTGGGCAGCTTGGTCAGGTCGGCGGCGCGGCGCAGCGCCGCCTTTTCTTCGCCGCTTTCGGGCAGGCGCCACGTCATCGGCAGACCGTGTGCGGCCTCGCGGTGCGGCGCCCCGAGGAAGGGAACGCGCACTTCGAGTCCGTGTGCCATGGAGTGCCGGTCCACCAGGCGCAATTGGAAGTTGCTGAGTTGACCGTGCTCGAGTTCGAAACCGAGCATGTCCTGCAGGGTCCCCACGCGCTCTTCTGGGACATGGCCTTCATCGAGCCATGTCTCGCCGCTCAAAGCCCCAGAAAGCGACGCGGCCGCAACAGGATGGTCCATCGCTTCGAGGCGTTGGCGCACCAAGGCCGCGTGTGCCTGCGGGTCCCGGTAGCGCGGGTAACCGGCGTGCAGCTCGTCCGCGCCTTGGCCGCATAGGCCGACTTTCACGCTGGACGCCATCGTCTTGAACAGCGGTTGGAAGAACATCACCGACGTGTCAAGGTCTTCACCGTGCCACACCAAATTCGGAAGGTGGCGGTCAAAGTCGTCCTCGTCGAGCAGGTGCTGATGGTGCTTCAAATCAAGCGCAGAAGCGACCGCTTCAGCGGCCTTCCAATCCGGATTGTCCTCGCTACCGGCCACCGTCCAGACCTCTGGGACGGGTTGGCCCGCTCGCTCCGCTGCCTCGTGGGCGACCGCAGCCACGAGGGCCGAATCAAGGCCACCCGACAGCACGATGCCCACAGGAACGTCGGCCATGAGGCGTTGCTCGACGCTCTGAATGAACGATTCCAGCAGGGCCGGGGCCTCCGTGCGAGGATCCCATGACGCGGCGGGAACGAGGTGCTGACGCTCGATGTCCGCCCGCGAGGTCATGATGGCGCGCCCGTGTTCGTCGAGGGCCCAGACCTCGACCGTGCCGGGCCGAATTTGACGCGTGCCCTGAATCAGCGTGGTCATGTCCAGTGGGTATTCCCACGCGAGGCGGAGGGCGAGCGCGCCCTCGTCCAGCCGAGGGACGTGGGCCTCATGCGCCCGCAGCCCCTTCATTTCGGAGGCGAAGATCATGCCACCATCAACCTCGGCCATCACCAAGGGCTTGATGCCCATCGGGTCCCGAGCCAAGATGAGGTGGCCTGCAGCAGCATCCCAGAGCGCGAACGCGTACATGCCGTCAAGGCGCCGAATCCACGCAGCGTGATCGGTCGCCGACGTCGCGCCAGCTGCGGCCGCTTGAGCATGAAGCGCCAAAACGACCTCGCTGTCCACCTTGCGCTGAAAGCGGTACGTGGAGCACGCGGCGCGCAGGTCAAGGTGGTTGTAGATCTCGCCGTTGACCGCGGCGACCGCGCCGTGCTGACCGACGATGGGTTGCTGGCCACCGTCGAGGTCGAGAATGGCCAGACGCGTGTGGGCCAGTCCGACGCGCTCGTCGGCCCAGACGCCTTCACCGTCCGGCCCGCGATGGCGCTGCAGCCGGTTGATGCGGTGGAGCACGGCCTCATCGGGCCGACCCAGCATGCCGCCAATGCCGCACATGAGCAAAACATCCCAGCGGGTCGCCTTTCAAGCCTCGTCCCAAGGTTCGGCGGAGGTCAGTAACCCCAGACGGGGTAAGCAAAGGCCGTCACGGCCAGTGCGATGACGGCGAGTCCAAACACCACGAAATAGGTGGACTGAGCAACTTCGGTCTTGCTCTCTTCTTCGCCCATGTTCATCCCTGAACGTGCCACCGAGAACCGCCCTTTGAATGTAGTGGGGTCACAACCACGGGACGACCAGCAACACGGCCAGGAGCGGAATGAACAGCATGGTCGCGTTGTCGTCGATCCACCTCAGGCGGGGCCACTCGGAAGCGACGCAAATGAAGGGGAGGACGGGCACCAAAATCCACGGCGTGGCCATGACAACGGCGAAGGCTGACCACACGCCGATGAGCACCAACGTGGCCCACATCGACGCCGTGCGGTTCTCTTGCCCAGCACGCCGGAGTTCGCCCAGCAGCGGATCGCCAATGGCGAGTGAGAAGATGAGCGGATAGCCCAGTTCCGGATGGTCGTGGAGGGTCAGGAGCACCACCCCGATGGCCAACGCGCCCCACGCCAGGGCCGAGACTTGGGTGGCCTCGTAATCGCGCTGTCCGAAGACCGTGATGCCCGTGCGCAAGCGCACGGCTTCGGCCACGATGAGCAGGGACACGAGCGCTGAGGCGAATTGTTCGGCGCTGCTCAGGCCCACGCGGTCGGCGAGATTTGCCGCATGTTCGTAGTAGATCCAAGGGATGACGACCATACCAAGATGAACGCCACGCCTCAGAACGTGACCCCACATCCCACCCACGGAATGTTCCTTGGGGTCGGTGAGCGGCACCATGCCGTTGTCGTCATCCTCCACGCCAAATCACCTCGACGGCGTCCTCGGGAGCGAGGCTACCGTTGGCGATACGGGCGAGGATGGCCTCATAGTCCTCATGGCGGACGAGGCGGGCTTCAGCAGCATTTGCCAACCGCTCACGCGCACGCGCTCGCTCGCTGCCCGGCCGCGACTCCAAGGCCCGAAGGGCGTGGAGTGCTTCCGGCAGGCCAAGGCCGGTCTGCGCCGACATCAGCAACACCGCGGGCGGGTCAGGCCCGTCCAAGGCCAAGGAATCCCGCAACTCAGCGGCATGGCGTTCCGCGCCATCAAGGTCGGCTTTGTTCACCAACACGAGGTCGGCCAATTCGAGCAAGCCTGCTTTCTCCGCCTGGACCGCATCCCCACGGGCGGGGCCTTCCATGAGCACGATGCGGTCGGCCACCGCGGCACAGCGCACCTCGGATTGACCTGCCCCCACCGTTTCGATGATGACCAAGGGCCAGCCGCAGCCATGGAGGACCTTCACGAGGTCACCCAGCACGGAAGGAATACTGCCGCTGGAGCGGCGCGTTGCGATCGAACGGACGTAGATGCGGCCAGCAAGGACCTCATCGTCGGGCGAGGTCAGCCGGATGCGGTCCCCGAGCAGCGCGCCGCCGGACAACGCCGAAGACGGGTCAACGGCGAGCAGCGCCACGGGTTCGTCGCGTTCGGCATGGGCGCGAAGCAGGTGATCGATGAAGCAGGATTTGCCCACGCCGGGCGGACCGGTGATGGCGATGGAGCGCCCTTCGGCACGCTGTGCGCCAAGGTCAGCGGCAGCGATGCGCCCGTCCTCGACGTCGGTCAACAGGCGGGCGAGGTCTCGCCGCGAGCCGTCGCGCGCCGCCTCAAGGCGAGCCGCCAGCGAAGCGGCGTCCAACGGTCACGCCTCCCAGGTCCAACCGCCTTCGGCGCCCACGCCTGCATCGTCGCGGGACGAGGCCTCCGCAACGAAGGCGCTGATGGCCTCCGTGGACGTGCCGGGGCCAAAGATGGCGCGCATGCCGGCGTCATGAAGGGCGGGACGGTCGGCGTCAGGGATGATGCCGCCACCAAAGACCACGACGTCGTCGAGGCCCTCGTCCCTCAACAGCTGACAGATGGTCGGGAAGAGGTGTCCATGCGCGCCGGAGAGGCTGGACAAGCCGAGGAAGCGGGCGTCTTCGTCCCGCACGGTGGCGACGATTTGCGCCGGCGTGCGTCGAAGCCCGGTGTAGATCACCTCGTGACCGGCGTCACGCAGCGCACGGGCCACGACCTTCGCGCCACGGTCGTGACCATCGAGGCCGGGCTTCGCGACAACGATGCGCATGCTTCCCGCCATGACCTCGCCAGAGGCACGGCGGTTTTCAAGCGCACGGGCGACAGGGGCTCCATGCCGCATTCTGGACACGGAACGGTCAAAGACCGACCCGAGGTCTAGAGGCCTAGGTGAGTCCATGACGTCCACTGAGGAACGCCTGAAAGACCTCCGAGCCCGCAAGGCCAAAGTCGAGGTCGGTGGCGGTCAGGCCCGCATTGAGGCACAGCATGCCCGTGGAAAGATGACGGCGCGTGAGCGCCTCGAAATGCTCCTCGACGAGGGCAGCTTCCAGGAGATGGACGGCTTGGTCGAACACCGATGCCGTGACTTCGGCATGGACCGCAACGTCATCCCTGGTGACGGCGTGGTGACCGGCCACGGCACCATCAACGGACGCCAAGTCTACGCCTTTGCTCAGGATTTCACCGTCTACGGCGGCAGCCTTGGCGAAATGCACGGCCTGAAGATCTGCAAGGTGCTTGACATGGCCCTCAAGACCGGTCGGCCGGTCATCGGCATGAACGATTCAGGTGGCGCTCGCATTCAGGAAGGCGTGGCCTCGCTCGGATCCTATGCAGAGATTTTCTTCCGCAACGTCCGTGCCAGCGGCGTCATCCCACAGATTTCTGTCATTATGGGCCCCTGCGCCGGTGGCGCGGTCTATAGCCCCGCCATCACGGATTTCGTCATCATGGTGGACCAGACCGCACACATGTTCATCACCGGTCCTGAGGTCATCAAGACGGTCACCAACGAAGTGGTCACCTTCGAAGACCTCGGTGGGGCCATGACCCACGGCTCAAAATCCGGCGTCTCGCACTTCACCGCAGAGGACGACGCAGGTGCCATCGACCTCGCTCGGGACCTCGTGGACCTGCTGCCGCTGAACAACATGGAGAAACCCCCAGAGAAGCGCAGCAGCGATTCCATCGACCGCGTCTGCGAAGCGCTGGATGCCATCCTCCCTGACGAGCCCAACAAGCCCTACGACGTGGTGGACGTCGTCCGCGAGGTCCTCGACGACGGCGGCTTCATGGAAGTGCAGGCCGACTGGGCGCAGAACATCGTGTGCGGCTTCGGCCACCTCGGCGGTCGCACCGTCGGCGTCGTTGCCAACCAGCCGAAGGTCCTCGCTGGCTGCCTGGACATCGATGCCTCGGACAAGGCGGCACGCTTCGTGCGCTTCTGCGACGCGTTCAACATCCCGCTGGTGACCTTCGAAGACGTGCCTGGCTTCCTGCCCGGGACCAGCCAAGAGTGGGGCGGCATCATCCGCCACGGCGCCAAACTCCTGTACGCCTTTGCCGAGGCGACCGTGCCGAAGCTGACCGTCGTGCTGCGCAAGGCCTACGGCGGCGCCTACGACGTGATGTCTTCCAAGCACCTGCGCGGCGATTACAACGTGGCGTGGCCGACCGCTGAACTCGCGGTCATGGGCGCCGACGGCGCGGTCGAGATCATCCACCGGCGGCGCATCGCCAACGCACGAAACCCCGAACAAGAGCGCGAGCGCCTGACCACCGACTTCAACGAGACTTTTGCCAACCCGTACAAGGCGGCCAGTTTGGGCTACCTCGACGACGTCATCGAGCCCTCGCAGACCCGCCGGCACCTGTGCCGAGCCCTCGACATGCTTGCAGACAAGGAAGAGCTGCGACCGGCCCGCAAGCACGGCAACATTCCACTGTGAGGCCTGATCATGACCGACGAAGCCGTTCTCCGCACCGCGGCCATGATGGCCGTGATGAGCATGCTGGAGGAATCCTCCGGCACCGCCAACGTCGGCCGCACGCCCGGCGAAGCGTGGAGCAGCGACCACCGTCGTCAAGCGATGGGCCGCCAGAGCCTGATGCGCACCCGCAGCGGCCGCGCCCCATGGAGGTGACCACATGAGCAACACACGCACCGTGATCGTTGACGGCGAGACGTTCGAAGTGACCATCGAAGGCGATGGCCCGACCTACCAGGTCGAGGTGGGCGGTCGCACCTTCGAGGTCGAAGTGCCCAACGCTGGCCCTGCGCCAAAGCGGCGCGCCGGAGGCGGCGGCAAGAAGAAGCGCTCCGGCACCGTGTCGGCCAACATTCCAGGCAAGGTCGTGACCGTCGAGGTCACCGAAGGCCAACACGTCGAGGAAGGTCAAGTCATCCTCATCCTTGAGGCGATGAAGATGCAAAATGAAATCCAAGCCCCGGTCACGGGTACCGTGACCTCCGTCCAGTGCGAGGAAGGCGAGGCCATCGAAGCCAACGTCCCCCTTGTGGTCATCGAACCTGACCCCACAGAGGACGACGAGGCTTGAAGAACAACGACGACGAGGTGAGACCATGACCGACGAGCCGGTGTGCGATCTTCCTGGCTGTGGAAAGCCGGGGACGATCACCTCTCGTCTCTCCCCCGAGGGGTACCTCGTGGCCACCGGAAAGAAGGCCTATTCCTTCCGAGAAGCCTACCGGCAGTTCTGCTATTGCGAAGCCTGCCATGATGAATTGATGGGCGGCGTGTGGTCGCGCGTGCGAAAGCCCGACGACAAGCGGGACGGCCACGTCGCGCCCACGGCGATCTGAACTACGGGGAAGCCCCTTTATGGGAGCAAAACGCCGAAGTTTCATGCTTGGTACCCGCGCACGCTCCCTTGCCTTGGCGCTGCTCCTGCTTCTTGGCACCATGACAGTGACCCCGGCTGTCAGCGCCGTCGGGCCGAATCAGAACGACATGGGCATGACCTCCGGCGACCTTCCGGACAACCTGTCCACACCAACCAGCGTTCCGAACCTGATCTTCAGCGGGTCCGTCACAGGCTCGGGTGAATTGGTCTCGGGTACGGACGACATCGACATTCTTCGTGTCTCCCTCAACACCAACGAAGGACTCGCTGCAGAGTTGTCCTTTGCGTCTGGCGATGATTTCGATCTCGAAATCCTCGACACCAACCAGAACTCAATGGCGTATTCCTACTTCGGCAACCCCGAGACGGTGAGCACCAACAGCAGCTTCAGCAACCACGGCGGCATGGTGTACATCGCCATCTCCGCCTATTCCTTCGCCGGCACCTCAGGTGCATGGAACCTGACCGTCTGGAAGTTCACGACCGGCAGCAGCGGTGGCGGTGGCGGTTCAGGCAACAGCAGCGGCAGCGCACCCCCGAATCCATGCACAGGCAACGGGACCACGACGTCGGACATCCTTGAGCCAAACGACAGCATCGCCACTGCAACCAAGGCATCCAGCCTTCCCTTGGATTGCACCGGTCTGAGCATCCATAGCACCACAGACGTGGATTACTTCGAAGTGGACATGGTCGCCGGCGTGACCTACTACGTCAACGTGACCTTCCAACATTTCAACGGCGACATCGACATTGAATGGGAAACGGCTACGGGCGGTTTCCTCAGCAGTTCGGGCAGCACGAGCAACATCGAATCGATGACGGTCTTTGCCTCGACCACCCAAGCCACCTACGTGCATGTCTACGGCTACAGCGGCGCCATCAACACCTACGACATCGAGATCACGACCGACCTTCCAGGCGGCGGGCAGAGCTTCACCAGCGTCGTGCCCACGGTGGTCAACGAGACCACGACCGACCTCGTGTTCAGCGGCCTGACGAACGGCAGCGCCTACAGCGTGAACCTCTCGATGGAGCAGGTCCTGTTCAACGGCAGCGTGGTGACCACCGCCCTCGGCGGATTAAACCACACCGCAAACGGCACCGGACACAACGCAACCATGACCCACACGTACCCCGTCCACATGGAATCTGAAATCTGCATCGTGGCCGACCTGTACGACGCAAACGGGACCTTCATCTCGAGCGGCCAGGATTGTTACGAATTCAACATGCTCACGGTTGAAGCAACCTCGTCCACCACAGGAGACATCGACGCCACCAACATGTCGGTGAACACCCCGATGACGCTGTGGTGGGTCGTGTATGACACCACGGAGTTCATGAACGAATATTTCGCGAACGGCAACGACGTTGAAGCCGCGCTCAACGCGTCGGTTGTCAACCAATCCTGGACGAACTTCACACCGAGCACCTCATCGATGTCGTGGCAGGTCAACTGGACAGGCATCACCACGACCAACGTCCACGGCTTCATCGGGATCCTTTGGGAACAAGGCACGGCGATCAACCTCACCACCGGAGACGGCTTCAGCGCCGAAGACGGGTGGGAGTTCACCCCCCAGCTGCCCAGTTTGGTCATCACCTCGGTGACGAAGAGCACCACCGCCGCCACCAATGACGTGCGGGTAGAGGGGCTTGATCTCGTCAGCGGTGACGGCTACAACTACCAGGTTCGCCTGACCGACGGGGCGGGCGCAACGCTCCAGAACTCCACGATGACCTCCTTCACCGCCACGGCGCA
>CEUM01013875.1_pt1 | contig 39359 bp, 36 predicted proteins | sample 356421 | NCBI WGS metagenome assembly CEUM01 (sample SAMEA2622716, study PRJEB7988) | marine metagenome | biome: marine biome (ENVO:00000447); feature: surface water layer (ENVO:00002042); material: "saline water (ENVO:00002010), including plankton (ENVO:xxxxxxxx)" | depth 5 m
GCCACGACTTCTCACTTACCTCCACAAAAGGAGGATTGGACACTCCCTCCAGCAAGACCTCTGATTAACCCATGTTTCTGGTCAAGCGTTGCAGGAGCAGCAATGGGAGTCCTACCTGGAATGACCGCTAGTCAAGCAACTGTTCTGGTAATGGGCGGAAGAAACGTCGCTGCCAGAATACAAGGTAGGGAAGGACCGGGTATGGATTGGGAGTCAAAGCGTCTAATCGATATGTCTGACGAGGAATTGATGGAAAGGGCAATCGCAGAAGCAGAAGCGGGTGATGAAGGACCACAAACAAAGCAAGACTTGGAAATTATTGCAATTCTCAGCGCAGTAAATACTGCAGTTACAGTGATGGTTCTTGGATTCCTTTACATCATCGGGAGATCAAGATCTGGAGCAACATTGGCTCTGAAGATGATGTATCCAGTCGACACATGGAATTCTTTGCACCCAACTGCTGATTTCGTTAGATTATTGGCAATTACTCTGGCTAGTGGATTAATTGCAGTACCAATCATGAAGCACGTAGGGAAAGGAATGTTGAAATTACATGCTGCCATTCCTTTGCAGCAAATGGTACTAGGTGTGATAGTATTCGTTGTCGCTCTAGTTTGGTTCTCGACCGGTATGATTGGCATTGGCGTTCTTTTGATTGGAACTCTAATCGGTATGTTGCCTCCAAGAATTGGAATTCGAAGATCACACGCCATGGGAATTATCATCGTACCAATCATGATTTACACATTCGCACAAAAATTCGATGCATTCGGATTCATCTGAAACAGGAGAGGAACAACTATGAACAAAGCATTCAACGAAGAGATGAGAATTATGAAGGGATTGAAGGTAAAATCATTCAGCCTTGTGATTTTGATGGTTTTGATGTCTGTTAGTGCTATCCCAATTCAAAACCTCACGCTATCAGAAGAGAAAATCAATCTAACATCCGGTAGAGCGATGGCTTGTACTGGCGACATATGTTTGAATGAGGCAATGCCGAATCCAAACGGGTATGATGATGCTGCTTGGCCTGGCGGGGAGTGGATGGAAGTAACCAACGTAGGCACCCAAGCAATAGATGTAAGAAATTTCCAACTTGAGAATAAGGCAAGTAAAACCATAACATTCGACTCAAACTCAATCGTGGGTTACAATGCAAATAATGCGTCAACCTACACATTGAATCCTGGAGACTACATGGTAATCGCTAGAAATGGTTACTCGAATTTTTACCTCGCTAATTCCTTTGATTCGATTACGCTACTAGATTCAACAGGCAACGCAATCGACCAAGCATCGTGGAATTCATCCTCGAGTGGCGTATCTTTGGAAGAGACTACTCCTGCTACAGCAGATTGGGTTAATACAGCAAATCCAACTCCAGGTCAATCAAACAATAATACTCCTGCACCAGTTCAAACCTATCCTGCTGATTTAGTAATGAATGAAGTGATGCCTAATCCTTGGCCATCTTATGATAATGACACATATCCTGGTGGTGAATGGATTGAAATTCTAAACACAGGTCAGACAGATTTTGATGTATCTCAAATCTATCTTGAGGACTTAGCAGGGAATGTAATAAACCCAAATTCATCACATCTAATATCTTCAAGTTCACTCAGTGGAACAAACCTTGCTCCAGGAGGATATGCAATCATGGCTGTCAACGGTTTGAGCACTTATGGGATGTTGAACAATGCTCAAGAAACAATGTTCATGAAATGGAGTAATGGAACCATCGCTCAAGAAATTGAGTGGAGAAATGCTGAGCCCGGATACTCATATTGTGAAGACTCAACAAATCCAAATGCAACTTGGGTAGTTTGTGCATGGCCAACTCCAGGAGATGCTAGTATCCCTGTTATCCAACAACCAGTGCAAATTTCTGATCTTGAGTTGTCTGAAATTGTTCCTCATGCAAATGGCGAAGGACAAAACTTCCCAGCAGGAGAATGGATTGAACTTTACAATAATGGAAGCATGACATTGAACTTAATCGACTACATGATCATGGATGCAATGGGGAATGTCACTCAACTTACCCAAGCAAACATAGTCACTAATGAAACACAAAACTCTACTTTTATTGCTCCAGATGAGTATAGAATTATTCAGTTTACTGAGGATACAGAACTTTGGAACAGAAGTAACAACATATTCTTGATGGATAATGCTATGAATGTAATCGACACAGCTACTTGGAGAACTATTCCAACAATAGATGCAGCATTGATTAGAGACTCTGATCCTACTGGTGTCTGGAAGGAGGCAGTGTTCCAAACTCCACATCAACCACAACCAGGAGAAGTAGATGTCCCAACGTACAACCTTTCAATCCATGAGATAATGCCGAACCCATTTGGAAACGATGAGAATGCGTACCCACAAGGCGAATGGGTTGAAATTCTGAATTATGGTAGTGATGCGATTGATATCGCTGGTTTCAAACTCAAAGCTAGCAGCAGAACACTAACCCTGGACTCAAATAGACTACCCTACACTAATGACACCGTTCTGCAAAGTGGGCAAGTAGCACTAGTATCTCTTTCAACAAGTTCCTCCTTTTACCTGAAGAATTCTGGTCAGGACAGTCTTGCCTTAGTGACATCAAATGATTACATCATAGACTCAGTTGATTGGACAGCCACGGTAGAAGGAGAGACAATGATCGACCCATCTTCAAGCCACGCTGGAGCTGGTCCCGATGGAACTGCTAACGGACAAATCAGTGTTTTGATTCCATCTGCATGGCCTACACCAAATCAAGAAAATCCACAATGGCCGGCTTATACCGGTCCAATTACTCTCAACTTGACAGAGGTTTATCCATTCTGTCCTAATACTAATGAGGAATATGAGGATGATTGGTTTGAATTCCACAATACGGGTACTGAAGTTATTGACTTAGCAAGATGGCAAATCATAAACTCAGATGGTGAAAAATGGTTCATTCGTGGCGACAGGATTCACAATAACAGCGGTCCACAATCACCAATTCCGGTCGCTCCAGATCACAGAATAGTGGTGCAATTAGATAACTGGTCGGTTTCTGGTTTAGGTGATTCTATTGAGATTAGAAATCCAGATTCAGTCTTGGTACAAACTTACTCTTGGAGTACAGTAAGCGAATGCCAGTCAATTTCTCAGGACGAGAATGGTAACTGGGTAAGAAATCCATGGATTACACCAGGAATGCCTGAACCAACCCTTTCAGATTATGCTGGTGCAGAGGACATCAAGTTCTCGAGAATAATGCCGGATGGAACGCACAGTCTGTCCTCAAACATGGAATTCTTTGAATTGTCTAACGTAGGACAAAAGAATGCTGTTCTATCATCATGGCAGGTTACAAGAGTTACAAGTTCAGGAAGCACCTTCTCATCAACCTTTGAAAACATAAATCTCGAATCTGGTAAATCAGTTATCATCGGTGCTGATGCTTCTGCTCTCTCAATATTCGAAACCGGAGCGGTTCAATCCATGAGTGAAGTGATGACCGTACCTCTCTACCTTCCAGATGAGGGTGGTGCATTGCAGCTGATTACCTCAAGTGGCGAAATTGCCGACACAGTAGTCTGGGGTAATGGAGACACCACAATCGAGGGATGGAGCGGGACATCAGTCATGATGTCTGTTTCAGACATTGACAATTACATCTATCACAGAGGTGATAATTGTGGAGAGTTTGGTGACACCAATACCTCTTCTGATTGGATGCACAGATGGTCGGTTCTTGGAGCTACTACAATTTGCAACCAAGATACCGTGCAATCAGAAATGGAGGTAATACCACTACTGGGACCTGAAACTGGAATAGTAGATATTTTAGCATGGATTCAAGGAGCAACTTCAACTCTCGAGATAATGATGTATCAAATTCAGCACCCTCTAATCGTCGAGGCACTAATAGATGCTGAAGAAAGAGGCGTTGAGGTATCAATAGTACTCGATGCTGGAGAATCATGGTGGAAGAATTATGATTTGGAAACTCAGAAAGGGATGGCTGCTGAATTAGTCGATAACGGAGCAGAGGTATTTTGGTTTGGTATTGACTCTGATGACGCTTATGCGTATCTTCACGCCAAGATTGCGGTCAGAGATTCAAGCAGCGTTTGGATTTCTTCTGGAAATTGGAAATCTTCATCCTTGCCAAATCCAAGCGATTCTGGAAACAGAGAGTGGTCTGCAATTATTCACAGCGAAGCCTTTGCTCTGCAAGTAAAACAAAACATGATGATTGAGTTTGATTCCTCCTTATCCTATATCGATGAAGCAAGAAGTTCTGACAGACCAACTGGATGGACTATGCCACAATGGTCTGGAGTAATTGGTCCAACAACTGACGGCATAACCGCAAATGTGTCAGCTGATCTATTCACTTGCCCAGATACATGTCTAGAGGAAATATCCACAATGATATCCAACGCAGATTCTCAAATTCTGCTTTCACTTCAATATTTAGAAATTGATTGGTACTGGGGATGGTCAACAAATCCAGTTCTTCAATCTCTAGAAGAGGCTGCGCAAAGAGGTGTTGAAATCAGATTGATTGTCAATGGAGCATTCCTTGACGAGGACATCCAAGACATCGTTGATAGATTCAATGAGGATTGGAATGCTACCATGGGATATGACGTATCTGCTGTAATTATGAGCAGTGATGAGTCTGTCGAAAAATTGCACAACAAAGGTGCCATAATCGATGGAGAATCGGTTCTGATTTCGTCCATCAACTGGGGAGATTCTGCCCTACTCAGGAATAGAGAATACGGGGTATTGTTGACATCTTCAGAAGTGACAGCACCATACTTGGCATCATGGTATGAAGATTGGAATAGACTTGATTCCCAAACAGATACTGATAACGATGGTCTTCCTGATTACTGGGAAATTGAGCATGGAATGAACAGAACTTGGAGATTTGCTGGTGGACCTGGTGTTTTAGAATCAAGCCTAGACCCAGACAATGATGAATTGGATAACCTTGCTGAATTCCAAGCAGGAACTGATCCAAATGTTTTCAACGAAGATGGGGAGATTGTCGACCCTAATGAAGGAAATAATACCGACACCGACCAAACTCAGAATGGAAATAACCAAACTGGAGGGGAGAACAACAACACCAATCAAACCGAGGAAGTTGATTCTGATAATGATGGGGTAATTGACTCTGTGGATGAGTGCTTAGACACGCCCACGGGTCAATTTGTTGACGCAGGAGGATGCACCAACGCTCAGAGGTCTGAACTAAATGTAGAATCTGAGAGCGAAGAGGAATCGGCAGGATTCCCATTCATGACAATAATGATGCTACTTGCTGTGGTCTTATTTGCGGTGGCAATTTACGGAATAACTCAGGCAGGTAAGAACTCTGAAGATAAATTAGCAAGCGCAAATGAGGAATTTTCGAAGTATAATGAATCTGTATTTGAAGAGGCAAATGTTGCTGATTCAAAGTGGTCTAGTCCAGTATTGAACCATAACCAGGAAGAGCCTAACTCTGGCTCAGGCTTAAGCGATGACGATATTGCTAAATTCCCTGGATGGGATAGAGCTTTGATTGAAGGTTACCTCGAACAAGGCTGGACTGTGGAACAATTGTCAAATTACTATCAAGAAGAGGTTAGTAAGCATCAAAACGAGGCTTAGATTTACAAACTATCGCCTAATCGGTAAAATCGATTAAGATGGTAGCGAATACGACAAATCCTTTCTTGAGTCAAAAATTTTGGGAATATGGTCAAACTCAGCAAAGGATGACTTTCGAGGGAACTATCTCAAAGATACTCACTCTATTTGGAGTAATGCTATTGGGAGTTTTTGTTGTATTTGCAACGGCAATTAACAACCCATCAATGATGATGATGTACTGGTTAGTTGGGGCAATTGGAAGTTTCATTCTATCACTAGTACTTTGGATTGCAAGGCCAGAAAATCCGCAGATGGTCGTCCTACCACATGCTTTCCTTGAGGGCTTATTTGTGGGTGGAATTTCGCTATTTGCCGAAATGTTCTATCCGGGTATTGCATTAAATGCAGGCTTAATCACTACAGGAATAGTAGGATCAATGTTTGCTTTCTTCAAATTCACGGGATTCAGAGCATCTAGAGGATTCAACATGGTTTTGGGTTCTGCGGTGATGGCAATCATGTTTGTTTACCTAATTCAAATGGTTTTATTCTTGGCAGGAACTAACTTAGAAGTTCCTTTCCTTCACTCTAATGGACCGATAGGAATTGGGATTTCAGTTGTCATAATTGCAATTGCATCCCTTACCTTATTGTCAGATTTCACATTCATTGAAAATGGTATAAAAGGTGGTTCTGCTCAAAAGTATGAGTGGTATGGTGCTCATGGATTATTGGTATCAGTTGTTTGGATTTATTTCGAAGTCTTGAGATTACTAATGAAGTTGGCATCAAAGAGATGAGGGAATAGGATGAGCAAAGTCCCAGAAATCGACTACAGGTTATGGCTCAAGGATGAAACCAAGGGTGAGTTTGTAAAAAAACTGGGAGATGCGCTTTCCGACATAGGTTTCTTTTCACTATCAAACCACGGGATCCCACAGGAGCTCATTGATTCAACCTATTCAACTGGAGCGGATTTTTTTGCCCTAGATAGGAATCAAAAATCAAGGTACAAATTATCAGATATTGGTCACCAAAGAGGTTGGACTCCGTTCGGAACTGAGCATGCAAAGGATACTAACATTCCAGATTTGAAGGAATTCTGGCAGACAGGAAGAACCACAAACAATAGTTCTGCAACTTATCCTCAAAACGTATGGCCGGACGAGGAAGTACCTCAATTCAGACAGTCATTTGATCCACTATACGACAAAATGGAAGATTTGTCAAAAGAATTACTCAAAGCCGCATCATTGTATTTGGGTATGCAGGAAAATTGGCTGCCGGAAATGGCAATTGAGGGAAATACCATCATGAGGCTGATTCACTATCCACCAACTATTGGGGCCGAACCTGGTGCGGTTAGGTCTGCTCAACATGAAGATATCAATTTCATCACTCTGTTAGTCGGCTCCACAGCCTCTGGTTTGCAGGTTTTAGACAATGAAGGCAAATGGCATGATGTGAAAGCAGGCTCAGACAAAATCGTTGTCGATTCAGGAGATATGATTCAAAACTTGACAAATGGTTTGTTCAAATCAACCACCCATCGAGTGGTAAATCCAGAAGATAATTCAACGTCTAGATATTCAATGCCAATGTTCGTTCATCCACGCAATGAAATAGATTTAACACCACATGAAAAATTCATACATGCAACCACTGGAGTCGCTGAATATGAAGGCATTACCGCTGGTGAATTCTTGCACCAAAGATTGGTCGAAATCGGTCTAATTGAGGAATAAAAATGCAAGAAATTGTCGATACTTTAGTTTCGGCAATTAAGGATAAGAAGGCTCAAGATCGTGAACTGCTTTCGAAATTTATTGATGCAGTGGCTAATAGAAGCATACCAAATGAACAAGCAATCACCTGGCTAAAGGCTGTTCATGAGAATTCGATATCACCTGAAGATACTGCTTTTTTGACACAAAAGATGATGCATTCAGGAAGTGTTCTCGAATGGCCAGATTATCAAAACATTGTAGTTGACAAACATAGTACCGGAGGAGTCGGTGACAAAATGTCATTAATATTGGCACCACTCTTGGCCTGTTGTGGACTCAAGGTGCCAATGCTTGCTGGCAGAGGTTTAGGGCATACTGGAGGAACAATTGACAAATTGGAATCATTGACTGGATTTAGGACTGACTTAACACCAGAGGAAATGGCTGCATCTCTTGAAACTGTGGGCTGTTGCATAAGCGCACAGTCAAGTGAAATTGCACCTGCTGACTCCTTACTTTATGCCCTAAGAGATATCAGTCATACAATTGACTCTATTCCACTGATTACAGCCTCGATTATTTCTAAGAAGGCAGCAGAAGGTTTAGATTGCCTTGTATTGGATGTAAAATGCGGAGATGCTGCATTCATGAAAAATCAAGATGATGCAAAAGCCCTTGCTTCCTCTATGCAAAAGGTTGCCCAATTACTTGGAATAGATTGCATTGCCCAGATAACTGATATGTCTAACCCAATTGGTGATTACATTGGAAATTCATTGGAAGTGATTGAATCAATTTTAGTGATGAAATGTGAACAAGAAAATACAGATTGCAGAGACATTGTGTATCTCCAAGCACTAGACCTGCTCAAATTATCAGGATTGTACAGTGATGATCAAACTATACTTTCGAAGATGGATAAAGAAATGAAATCAGGCAACGTCATTCGAAAATTTAGGGAAATGTGTGTTAATCAAGGAGTCGAAGGATCCTACATCGATAATGTAATCTCCAATCCTGATGTTTTGCTTGGAGATGATTATTTGGAAATAAAAGCAACAAACTCTGGATATGTCGAGAGTATCGATGCGATGGAACTTGCAAAAATAGCAAGAAAGCACAAAGCAGGAAGGTTCGTCTTTGGAGAGGAAATTAACCAATTTACGGGGTACATACTGCACAAAAATGAGGGCTCAAAGGTTGAATCTGATGAAGCGTTGTTAACCATGTATTACGATTACAAACCTACCTCGGAAGAGGTTTCAATAATTCAAAATTCCTTTAGGTTAATCGAGACTCAGCCACAGAAAACTGATTCAAGACTGATTGCTAGAATCGGTTCAAAACAAATGTCCAATTGATAATGATTGGCGCCGATTATGGGGTTCGAACCCATGACCTTGGGATTAACAGTCCCACGCTCCACCAGCTAAGCTAAATCGGCAACTTCGCCGACAAGCATCCCATATATGACGGATTCGCCTATTTTGTGTTGCAATTTAATTCACTGAGATGAAAATTCTTGATCATTCCCACTCGATTGTACCTGGTGGTTTGTGGGTAATATCGTAGACTACTCTGTTGACAGCACCCTTGCAAGCATTGGTTATCTTTGTTGAAACTTTTTGGAGAATGGAGTGAGGAATTTCCGAATATCTAGCCGACATTCCATCCATTGATTTTACAGCCCTTACAACGATTGTTTCACCATAGGCACGAACATCCCCATGCACACCTACGCTACGAACAGGAAGTAATGCAGCATAATACTGCCACGGAAGGTCCATTTCACCCCTTTCAGAAGCCGCTTGGAATTCTTCCTCAACTATGGCACAGCACTCTCTAACCACCGCTACTCTTTCTTTGGTTAAGTCACCAAGCGTTCTTACAGCTAGACCCGGTCCTGGGAAGGGTTGACGCTCGGCAACTTTGATTCCTAGTGCCCTTGCTAAATCCCTAACTTCATCTTTGTACAATTCTCTCAATGGTTCTACGACTTCCAAAGTCATATCTTCTGGTAGTCCGCCAACATTGTGATGTGATTTGATTGTGTCTCTAACTCCGCCACCTGACTCAATCCAGTCAGGAGCAATTGTTCCTTGAACTAAACAATGGGCATCGACCTTGACTTGTTCTTCTTCGAAAATTCTGATGAACATCTCTCCGATTACCTTTCTCTTGTGCTCTGGTTCGGTAACTCCAACCAAGGCATCAAAATATCTGTCACTTGCATCTACTGTGATTAGGTCAATTCCCGCATCTGCAAACATTTGCTCGACTTCTTGGGTTTCTCCCTTTCGCATAAATCCTGTATCTACGTATACGCAGTGCAATAAATCTCCAACCGCTCTATGGGCAAGGACCGCAGCAACTGTGGAATCAACTCCGCCTGAGCAAGCAATGATCGCAGTTTGGGTAATTTTTGCCTTCAACTCTTCAATCGATTCCTCGATGAAGGATTGGGCATCAAACACCTCAAACTCCTCCGTTCACTTCTCTATCCATTTGCTTGACTTTCTCAATTTGGTCTAGTTTGTTCTGCTTGAGTGCAGCAGCATATTTGTCATTGGCAAGAGCAAGCATTTGGACAGCAAGGTAACCTGCGTTATCTCCTCTGTCGACACCAACGGTTGCTGCAGGTACACCAGGTGGTAGTTGAGCAATTGAAAGAAGAGAATCATATGGAACTCTTCCACCGCATGGAACACCGATTACTGGCTTAGTTGTGATAGCAGCAACTGCACCGGGAAGAGCAGCAGCAAGTCCAGCCATTGCAATGAAGACGGTGCAACCACTTTCTTCTGCATCAGAAACGATTGACTCAACAAATTTAGGGGAGCGATGAGCGCTTGCGACTCTCAATTGGTAAGGAACATCGAAGTGCTCCAGAATTTTTGTACACTTTTCGGCAACAGGCATGTCCGATTTGGACCCAAGAAGTATTGTTACATCCATATCCCAAGGCAACAGAATTAGGTTCTTGAATAATCCGATAATGAATTTTCAAGAAATCAAGCACAGCGTCATATTTTTACAGGCTTGCAAGATTTATTTTCAACTTTCCAAATAATGCAATTTTCTTTTGTTTTCGTAGATGCTGTGTAAAGATAAATCAATTTCTCCGTGAGCATCGACCTTATGCATTTGATGAATGTGTTCAGATACCAAATAGGATAATCTTCGATATGAAAATGATTTTCTGGCCACTCTCTTCCTGCCTTTAGCGAAGTAATTGCCCTATCGAATTCGTAATTAAGAATCATTTTTCCAGACATGTACTCCAAGGAGTCAAAATTTAATTCTCCATTGAAGATATATGATTCAACTAATTTTTTTGAAGATGTTTGCAGGCTATTTCTAGCGAGTGCATTATTCACTTCGTAAAAAGGTAGTATGTCCTTAGTTTTTGAATTAATCAATTTACGTAATCTGATTTTTTCTTGACTATTAAGTAAAATATGTGTTAATTTATCTATATCACGAATTAGTTTTCTCTTGTCATCCTCGGTCATCAGAATAGATTGAATCCACGAATGAGAATCATTTCCACTAAGTATTGATTTGGTAACTCCAAGCACATCCATAGGTAAACAAGAAGACATAACAAGGTCGCATTGAATTAGCATAGATAAATGATAAGCGGGGAGTAAACTGAAAGTGATTACTCTTCTTCAGCTTCCGGCTTAGGTAAATCTCGAGAATCAAAATCCAAGACCAATTGTGCTGTTAATTTAGAGGATATGCGAATGTAATTATTTCGACCATTATCCCTTAGAACGTAATCATGTTTGTCGTTTGCAATTCGATTCCAGCCATTTTCGATTAATATATTGCTGAAATCTTTGCTACCATCCTTGCCCTCAAATTCATAGAAATAGTAGTTAGAATATTGTTGATTTTGCAGTATTATCCCACTTAATGCAAACAATGCAAGAACTGGAGTGGAGAATGAAACATCATCTACTGATGCGTAAATCAATACCAAACAACTCACAACATATATCCAAAAATATAGGTGATACTTAGGAGAGATGACTACTTCTTTTAGCAGATACATCGGAACTACCACCAAAATAAATGCAATGGATCCTAGAATGGTAGTTATAATTCCATATTCCAGAAAACTGAGCAGTATTGCAAGAACGGAAAATAACATTGCATAGGCATTAGGAAAAATTGCAGAGCCCGCACCAACCGGTGTGTTCTGTCTTACCCACACACCTGTCATAGTTTGAAGGCATAATTATCGTTTAATAAGATTCATGACAATCTTGAACTCATCAATCCATTTCATATCTCAAAATTAGATTACGAGCAGCATATACCTCGTCAACTCTTCTAACAGGAGTCGTTGTTGGGGATTCATGCAATGCTTCGGCATCTGTCTGCAGAACTTTGATGAAATTTGTTGCAAATTCATCCAGTGTCTCTTTTGATTCTGTTTCGGTTGGTTCAATCATCAAACATTCAGGTACAATTTGTGGGAAGTAAACTGTTGGAGCCATGTATCCCATATCAAGAAGTCCCTTTGCAACATCCATTGCAGAGATTCCCATACTTTCTTTAGCGGGGGACATCGAAATTGTGAACTCGTGCTTACAAACGTTGATTGGTGCTCCTTCTACAAACATGTGAGTAACGCCTGCCTCCTCAGCTTTTGTGAGGATTGCATGACGCAAATAATTCGCATTCAGTACCGCATGCTCAGACATTGTTTTCAGATCTCTTCCATATCTTCTGTAATATGCCCAACATCTGACAACCGCTCCAGCATTACCATGCCATTGTTGGACTTTACCGATAGTCGATTCTGGAGTCTGCCAGGTGTACCAGCAATCATCAACTGCATACAGGTGTTCATCCTCTGATTCTATCTCCCTCTTACCGACTATCGGAGAAGGCAAGAATTCTGCCAGATGGGCTTTGACACCAATTGGACCACTTCCCGGTCCTCCACCGCCGTGGGGTTGACTGAAGGTCTTGTGTAGGTTGTAATGGACTGCATCAAAGCCCATCAATCCAGGATTTGTCCAGCCTAGAATTGCGTTAAAGTTCGCTCCATCATAATACATCAAACCTCCAGCATCGTGGATTATTTGAGATGCTTCCACAACATCTGCTTCAAAGATACCCAGCGTGTTTGGGTTAGTGATCATCATTGCAGCAGTATCTTCACCAACTACTGCTCTAAGTGCATCTAAATCCAGCCTTCCATCTGCGGATGAAGGAATTTCGATGATTTCAAACCCGCACATCGAAGCACTAGCAGGATTGGTTCCGTGAGCGGAATCTGGAACGATTACCTTGGTTCTTTGGGTCTGTCCAGTCTTTCTGAAATATTCTTGGAAGCATCGGATTGCAGTAAATTCCCCTTGAGCTCCTGCAACCGGCTGTAGAGTTACAGCATCCATACCTGCACAAATTGCCAACATCTCTTGCATCTCATGATAGATTGAAAGCAATCCTTGAAGATGTGATTCTGGTTGATGTGGATGAATATTTGCAATACCCGGCATTTGAGCAATAGCTTCGTTTACTCTTGGATTGTGCTTCATTGTACAACTACCGAGTGGATAAAAACCAGTATCAATACCGAAATTTCTCTTTGATAGCCAGGTGTAATGCCTTACCATTTCAGGCTCTGATACTCTAGGCCAACGAGGTAGTGATTCCCTCCTCATAGACCCTGGAAGTTTGAGTTTTGAGACATCCATTATCGGAGAGGGTTGAGAGTAACCTTTGCCTTCTGCCCCGTTAAATTCGAACAAATGACTCATTGCAACACCTCCAATTCATCGTTTGCCCAAGCACTCAAGATATCAACGAACTCCTCGATATCAACCTCTGTTGTTTGGTCAGTGCAAGTTACCAACAGCCAATTCTCATTCAGCCCCCAAGCAGCCATATCCATTCCAGCGATTACTCCGAACTCATCCAATTCTGTAATGCATGAAGAAGCAGATTTTGGCAACTCAATAACGAACTCATTGAAGTGGAAAGAATCTCCGTGTGGGATTGATATGTTCTCTACCGCAGATAATTTATCTTTCAGCATCTGCATCGCTGCTAGGTTTCTGTAAGCCAGTTTTTCAAGCCCTTCTGGACCTAATAATGCCATGTGCATTGCACCCATTAGTGCAATCAATGTCTCATTAGAACAGATATTAGATGTGGCTCTTTGTCTTCTGATGTGCTGTTCTCTCGTAGATAGAGTCAAGCAAAATGCCTCATTACCATCAACATCAATAGATTTTCCAACAATTCTTCCAGGCATCTGTCTGAGGAACGGCTTGGTTACAGCAAAGAAACCATAGATTGGACCACCGCCTGTAATTGGTGAACCAAATGCTTGTCCTTCCCCGACAACTATGTCTGCTCCGAATTTGCCAGGTGCTTCTATCAGACCAAGAGCTAATGGTGTTGCTCCGATGATAAATGCAGTTACATCACCAATGATTTCCTTAACTTGCTTCATACCTTCATCAATTATTCCTAAAGCATTCGGATATTCCACGTAAATTCCACACGAGCCTCTTGCCTTTTTCAGCGAATCCATGTTGATGCTTCCATCTTGGTTGTGTTCGATGTATTCAATTTTGATCTCAGCCCCTTGGGTGTAATTGTAGATTACAGACATTCTATCTGGTGGCACCAAACGAGAAACATAGACTGTATCTTTTTGCTCAGCTTTTCTGTTTAGAACCCTTACTGCAGTTGTTAGAGCCTCAGCAGCAGCCGTGGAACCATCATACATACTCAAGTTTGCAATAGGAAGTTCAACCAACTCTGAGATCAGAGTTTGGAATTCCCACATAGACTGAAGCATTCCTTGGCTAACCTCAGGTTGATACGGAGTGTAAGAGGTGAGGAATTCTCCCCTAGTGATAAGTTGGAAGATTGCTGAAGGTACAAAGTTCTGGTACAACCCTGCACCCAGAAACGATGTTCTTTGCTCTAATGGGACATTTCCTCCGAGTAATCTTCTTGCATCATGCAGGATTTCTTCCTCGCTTTGTGGTGCTGGAAGTGGTAGTTCTTGGTCCATAACAACTTCTTTGGGTAAATCAGAAAACAAATCCGCAATTTCTTTCATCCCCATGGCTTCTAGCATTTCTTTTTCTCTTCCAAGATTAGGTAACTGGTCTACCATAACATCACCACTAACGCCTAAGGCAACCCGGCTAGAAATCGACAAGTCATAATCTATGTGCTTGAACAGTAATACACGATAAAATAGAAAGTAATTTTTCTCGAGGAAAATACTACTCAAATGAAAGGCGGTGTGACGATTATTGCCTCGACAGAACGTCTCTCAGATGCGACTATCAAAACCTTATCTCCTTCTACTACTCCAGAGATATAACCCATCCCAATTCCAACATTTCCAAGGGAAGGTGAAGGAGCGCCTGAAGTCAACATACCAATTTTATTCCCCTCTAAATCTGTGACGATTTTACCCGGACGAGGGAGTGGTCCTTTCCCTGTGTACTTAATTCCCAAGAGTCTTGCATCGGTTTGCGAATGGGATTCCACTTTACCCTTCCCAATGTATTGGTGGTCGAATCCCCAACCAAACGGAACATTAGATTCCCATGAATCTCTAGCAAGGAAGTCATCTGCCTCAGGCAACTCTGGCCAGCAGAAATCTACTCCAGAGAGTAAGAATCCTTTTTCCAACCTAAGGGTATCTCTTGCACCTAATCCAACAGGTGTTGCCCCTGCATTCAATAGGGAGTTCCACAGAACAGGAGAATCCGAATTAGGAACGAATATTTCATACCCTGATTCACCCGTATAACCTGTGCCTTGAATCCATCCGGTAATGCCAAGTTTGTTCTCAGGAATTTCCTTCCATTTGAAACGACCAACATGAGAATCTTCCCCGAGTGCATCTGTGATTATTTCTTTCGACTTTGGACCTTGCAAAGCTACGATGGATGTATCCGTGCTTAAGTTTTCTAAGATGATAGAACCGTCTTCAGGTAAATGGGAGATGAACCAATCCCACATAACGTCGATCATACTTGCATTAGGTACGCCCAAAATTTCGTTTTCCGACACTACTGCAAAGATCATATCATCAATAAGATACCCATTATCGTCTAGGAAATGCGTGTAAGCACATCTACCAGGAGTAATTGATGTCACCTTTTGAGTTGACAGGGTTTCAAGCCAGGCCCGGACATTTGCACCAGTAAATCTGAACGAACCCATGTGGGACACATCAAATATTCCTGCACCAGACCTGCATGCCAGGTGCTCCTCTTTGATACTGGTATACCAAATTGGCAGCTCAAATCCGTGGAAGTCCACTATATTTGCATTAGATTTTAAGTGCTCTGAGTACAATGCTGTCCGAATCAATGAGCCGCCCATGATTTCCCCAAATTAGAATATGATTAGAAGTTGACTCTCTACTATCTTAGACAAAGTCCTTCATGAGTGTGGAATTCCTGATTTCATCTCATGAGCAATTTGCAGGATTTCCTCAACCAAACCTTCCAGGGTACTTTTTTCAACTGCTGGGTTAGCAATGACTGGTCTCAATATTACATCATTACCGATGTTGGACTTAGAAATCATGAAATTTCCATTTTCAATCAATCTAGTACGAAGTTCGGAATTGAATTGATTTAGATTTTCGATTGATTTGTCGTTATACCTAAAGCAAACATTAGTCCATTGTCTTGAAGACATCATCTCAAGTTCATCACTTTGCTCAATCAGACCTTCCAAGTGGCTAGCTAAATCCATGTAATTTTCAACCAAGGAAGACCAACCAGAATCACCCATCATCCTCCAAGCGAACCACAACTTTAGCGCGTCATTTCTCCTACCACATTGTAGAGAGAACCTACCAAGATCAATCTCTTCAGCATCGTCATGGAATAGGTAGTGAGCACTATCTCCGTGAGATGATACCGCTCTCAAGATATCAGGGTGTTTGATAATGAACGCTGAGCATATCAAGGGCACACCCATCATTTTATGAGCATCCCAACAAACTGAATCGGCATACTCAACTCCATCCATCAGGAAACGGTGCTTCGCACTAAAGAGGCAAGCACCTCCCCATGCGGCATCAACGTGATACCAAACTCCAAATTTTTCACAGATCTCCCCGATTTCTTTTAGCGGGTCAAAAGCACCACGTACGGTAGTGCCCGCTGTTGCAATAACGCATACAGGAGTAAGTCCATTGGATATTGCTGATTTTATCTCTATGTCCAAGGATTCGGGTATCATTATACCATCCTCATCACACTTTACTTTGATGACATTACCATGTCCTATGCCAATTACATTAGCAGACATGAGAACTGAATAATGAGACTCCTGAGAGACAAATATGGCAAGTTTTGTGCCATCAATACCAGAATATGTTGAATTTGGGAATGCGCTTTGTCTGCCGCACAAAACGCCTAACATATTACCATTCGAACCCCCGGTTGTGAAAGTACCAAACCCAGATTCAAAGCCAACATATTCTCTCATCCTCTTCAAAATTGCTTTCTCGATCATCGTAGCAACTGGAGCTAATTCATAAGTGTACATCGAGGTATTTGTTGCCGCTGCAATAACTTCTCCAGCAAAAGATGCTGCGTTGAAACCACCCCACAAGGGATTCATGAAACCTCCTTTGTGTGTTTTTACAGTATTTTGAAGGTAAGATGACACATCTTCGAGTAACATTTCTTGAGAAAATCCTTCAAGCGGAAGAAGAGTATCAGTTGTTTTAGAACGTGACGAGGGTTCAATATGCTGGTTTACCTTGCCCTGGTTATCAAGGACATAATCCTTAATCATGGCAAAAGCAGAGTCCAAAAACTCATGACTCTCCATTATCTCCCCTCATTACTAATGGGTGCAATCAAGCCTTTGAATTAGATGGTTTTTCGTCCTTACAACAATCTGTAACTAGATTTCAATGCATAATGCATATTGCTTGAGTAATATTGAATAAGTAAATCCCTTAGGATACATTATGCTGGGCTCAGATGGGTTAAATTGGGTAGAAAGGCTACAATTTCAAATTGCTAAAGATTTGAGGGCTATGGAATGGTCACAATCAGAGATTGCTGAGGTTCTAGGAACCACTCAATCAACTATCTCAAGACAATACCATCGTGAGGCACCTAAACTTCACGGGAGCGCAGATGAGATACTTATCGATGATTTAGCTAGAGATATTTCCGAAAAATTAGACCGCATGGGGCCAGGTATAGACTTAATCAAACAACGTATTGTTATAGAATTCCAATTCGAAGACCAACAACCAATCTTATTCGATAAGACACTAACAGGCAAAGATCTAGGAGAAGACCAAACAAACTCTGCTCTGCTTAAGAGGCTAGAATGGGCAGCAACAAGAATAGATGCTGAGAAATTAGAAATTGCTATGCCCGCAGTGGGAATGAATATTGCCTGCTGCGCACCTGGAGCGATGGAGATAGAGGACGTTGCAGCTTTCCCAGGAAAACTATCAGTGGTCTCTGGAAAACTAAGGCACCATGAAAAGCCTACTTTTGGCTCAAGTAATACCCTTGCAAATATGTTATTGGATTACAGAGATATCCATGGTGACAAGTACGCAATCATCAATGTCAGCCCACCGCTTAGAGGAGAAGAAGTCGATGTTGAGGTAATTACTAAAGCATGTGAAGACATGTCTTGGAACATAGGTTATGCCCCGAAAGGAGAATTAAAGCATTCAGCAAAATCACTTGACGTCATATTAGATGAGGGGTCATTTGGCTGGGCGCCATCATTGTACATACTAAGCGAAAATCCGCTTGACTTGATAGATAAAACTCACAGATTAATTGATAAAATATATTGAGGTGAATAAATGAAAAAACAATTTTTAATAGCATTGATGATGATTTGTGTTTCTACCGCTGGATGCATAGAACAGGCTGAATTAGAGAACTTACTTGATACCGATTTAGATTTATGCGCTGGTGATTTACCGGTGATAAGAGAATCTAACGGTACGTTGAGAATAATTACCTATGACATCTATGCTCTGAGCGAAGAAGTGGTCCAAGAATTTACAAATCAAACTGGCATTGAAGTCGAATTCATAAGAACAGAAGATGCTGGTGGCATATTGGACCAAATGATGCTAACAAAGAATGCCCCTCAGGCAGATTTGATGATTGGATTGGACAATACATATTCTGGGGTTGCAATGGATAATTGTTTGCTACAGGAAAATACAGTCAGTAGGCAAAATATCACAGAAGATCTTGGCGACAATGTATTTGGAGAAACAAACGAATTAGTCCCATTTGACCACGGTCACATTTGCATAAATTATGATTCAACCTACGTTGATGGCGAAAATGTAACAGTGCCAACATCATTGTGGGACTTTACTGAAGAGGCTTGGAAAGGAAAAGTAGCCTTCCCTTCAGCGGTATCATCCTCTCCGGGAAGAGCGTTTATGCTTGCAACAACTGATTATTTCGAAAATGAAACAGAATGGGATTGGTGGGCTCAGATGATCGCTAATGATGCCATTATCACATCGGGGTGGACTGAGGCATACGAAGTACATTATAGCGCAGGCTATGGGCAATGGTATGACGGATTTATTGGAGATGCTCATGCAACAGTATCGTATTGTCATTCCCCGGGTGTTGAAGCATTCTTTGGTGAGAATTATACAACATCGGTAGCACTAGACCTTCCAAAAGCATCTCTTCATCAAATTGAATACGCTGGAATCATCAACGGTGCAGCCAACGTTGATTACGCAAATCAATTCATTGGTTTCCTGCTTTCTGAAGACGTGAATACAAACATGCCTGCTAATAATTACATGTACAGCGTTCTAAGTGATACAGATTTACCGGAAGAAAATGGTTACAGATACCATTCACCAGTACCTGAGCAGCCAGCAGATGTTGATTTAGATCAAGTCGATATTGAAGCACTTGTTGAAATTTATGCGCAGATAATTGCATGATGGTGAACAAATGATTCGCCAAACTTTGCAGGCACTTGTGTGCCTTGCCTTTGCGGTTGTAATACTTGGCCCTGTTTTTCTAGCACTTGAAAGATTGACAAGGGTAACGGATTCAACAATTTTTGATGCTTGGAGTTTATGGAAGAATGCTAACCAAACAGATGGTGTGCTATCATTTACTCTTCTTGTGGCTTTTACAACTGCTTCCTTTACGTGCATGATTGGGTTTTGGGTTGCAAGTACTTTAGCAAAATATGAGATTAAGCATGTTAGTCTAATTAGAGCCTTTTTTGTACTCCCATTTGTAACTCCAGCCATAGTAGCGGCAGTAGGATTTCTAGCAATAATCGACTCTGATTCAATTCTTTCTAGACTTGGGATAGACCTCTATACGCAAAGTGGATTCATTGGTAAATTAGGCGAGGTTGTAGGGGCTGAAAATCTTGGTAATTTTATTGCCCTGATACTCGCTCTAAGTTGGTTCAACATATCTCTTGTTATTCGTTTAATCGAGCCGATGATAGCTAGATTGGACAAGGATTGGGAAGATCAATTCAACATCCTACCGAAAGGTGACTCTGCTCTATTCAAACTTCGTTATTTTTACTTACCACTATATGGTCCAGGAATATTTGTTGCATGGTCCCTTACTTTCATATTTTCATTTACCTCATTTGCTTTACCAAAGTGGCTTTCTCCACAAAATAACACGATCGAAACTTTAGTTTCAATTTACTCATCTTCCGCAGGAATAGAAGGATATAGAGTATGGTCCTCTGAATTAGTATTATCTGCAACAATAATTCAATTCCTTGTTCTTGGAATTGCAATGTCTTTGTCAACAATTTTGCAATCTAAGCACAACAGCAGGATTGAATTAGTGAATGAAAACTATTCTAGAAAACAGAGAGGGAAACTCACCCCTCTGAGAAAAATAGGACTATCAATTTCATTCATCTATGTTATTTCACCGCTGCTCGCAGTTCTTTCAAATTCCTTTAGATCAATCGAAAGAACTGGTTCTGAGACAGTTAAGACATGGAGTTTTGATGGTTGGAGGATTGCATGGAGAGGAGATTTGAGCTACGCTGGAATTCCTGAAGCAATGACAAATTCAGTTACTTACGCAATAGTGTGTATGGTTATTGCATTAGTTGTAGGTACAACTATCGCAGCAACCATAAAACAACTCGAGGATGCAGGAAAGCAAATACTTGCTAGAACAGTTGATTTTGTCTCATTTCTGCCGTTAATTGTATCTGCAATCACAGTAGGTTTAGGAATCCTGATCGGTTTGTTGAATCTATTTCCAGAATTACTGAACTGGAGATTTCTGCCAGTTTGGGCTCATATCATGATGGTATGTCCATTTGTTGTTCGAATAATGCTGCCATCTTTCAGATCGCTCGACCAGTTATACTCGGACCAGGCTAGGGTTCTAGGAATGACGGATGCTGAGGTATTCTGGAAGATCAAAATACCATTGCTTAAGCCCCAAATTATTGTTTCAGCAGCGTTGAGCATGGCATTTTCATTAGGAGAATTTGGCGCATCCTGGATGTTGAGTGGGATAGGTAACTGGGTCACGTTGTCAACTCTAACCGACCAACTGATGTCAAGACCAAACTACTTTCCAGAAGTCAGAAGTTCTGCTATGGCTGTTGCTACATGCTTGATGTTAATGACATTGATTTTATTCATTATATCAGAAAAATTCAGAGATGAAAATGGAAGGGGAGGATTCTAATGAGTCTAAAAATTGAGAATGCCAGCAAATTATTTGATGATATATTGTTTGAAAATTTGGATTTGGAAGTCGAAAAAGGTGAGATTGTGGCCCTGCTTGGAAATTCGGGCTGCGGGAAATCCACACTGTTGAGAATTGTTTGTGGCCTTGAAAATTTGGATGACGGGCAAATATACTTGCACGACAAAAACATCACGCAAATTCATCCATCAAAAAGGAAAATCGGGATGATATTCCAAAAGCCAGTCCTCTATCCACATCTATCTGTTGAAAAAAATATTCAACTTGGTCTTCCTAAAAGCACAACCAAAACGGATGGTAAGAAGCAGATAGAAGAAATTCTTGCAACTGTACAATTAGAAGGATTTGAGAAGCGGAAAGTCGATGAGTTATCAGGAGGGGAAAAACAGAGGATTTCTTTTGCTAGAGCGATGTTGTCTAAGCCTGAGGCTCTAATGATGGATGAACCATTTAGTGCCCTTGATAATGAGATCAGAAACGAATTGTGTGACTGGACGAGGAAATTTCTCAAGGAGATGGAGATCCCAGTAATACATGTAACTCACGATGAAAACGAGGCTACAAGGATTGCTGATCGAGTTATTCGCTTTGATAAACTTTAGATTTAACCAATAGCAAATTAACGATACAAACAAAAGGTAACATATGCCAACTTGTAATTGATACTCATGTTAGGACCTGGTGACATCCTAGATTATGTCAGAGGCCTTCAGATTCTAATAAGCGGATATCAAGGCTATGCTAAGGAAAAAAAATCTGAATCTGATTTATTGATCAGAAGAGAGATTGCGAGAACTGCACAACGAGCGCGTAGCCATATTGAAAACATACATGACAGATTCGTAAAAAATGGGTCATTCGAAAATGCAGGAACTGCAAAACAGTGTATGCAAGAGATTGATAGATTGATTGAAGATGTCGACAAGGGAGGAGTCGGAGTAACACATGGCTTCATTTCAGGAGTAAGGTCGATGACGCAAAGAGACATGAACAAACTGATTAAACATGACCATGATGTAATTCAGATGGTTGTTGAAGCAGTAAGGCTTTCAAATGATGCTGAACTTTCTTTGAGTACAGGGAATCAAAATGAAACAATAAAGAAAATAGGTGCTTGTCAACAAAAAATAACTTCATGCAGAGGGTTTTTCTCGGAAAGAGGTTTATTTTTATCAAGTCTAAGAAAAAAGAAGTGATATAATGAGTAAATACCATTGGAGAGAATCCCCAGACGTAGTAGCAAGGCTAGTAAATTTAGACAAAATTCAAACATACTTTTCTCGGCAAGTGACGCTCAAACCAAATGAAGCAGCAGTATTTCTAGTCGAGGGGAAAATTGGTAATGCAATTACTGGAAAAACAGTCAGAGATATTGGAGGAGGTTTTTCTCGATTTCTTGGAGACATCCTAAAATTGACTGCTGATGATAGAAGAATCATATTCGCTATGACAGGACCGATGGATATTTGGATCCCATTCAACTCACAAATCAAGGATGGTTCAGCAATTAAAGGTCATCTAAATTTGAGATTACAAATATCAGAAGACAATATTCCAAAATTATTGAATATTTTCTCAAATCAATCATCGGTTTTAACAAGGGACGGTGTTGTAAAAATTCTTCAAACTGAAGTTAATTCAAGACTAATCGAACCTGTTTTTTCAAACATAGAACATAATGATGAATTAAGACAAAATTCTTTCCAATCAATAATAGAATCAATCGCTGAAACAGAATTAAGACCCATTCTTTCAGTAATTGGAATGAAATTACTATCGGCATTTGCAATAATTGGTAAAACCGATTATGAAAGAATATTGCAGTTGAGAGCGGAGATGAGAAACGCCACCCAAATCGAAGGTGAAAATGCAAAAGCACTTGCAGAAAGGATTGAAATCCGAGAGCAAAGTATGCTTAGAAGAATTGAGTGCGAAGTAAACATAGCCAAAGCGAAAGCAAGAGGAGAAGTTGATGTTGACCTTGAAAAGGAACTCAAAGATTTGAGGGTAAAAGAGGCACATTGGCAGTCTGAGCTAAATAAATTACGAGAGAAGTCTGAAATTTTAAAATCAATAAATAAAAATAAAACTGAAAATGCAATGAAATTATTTGAAAGTGTCCAGGAAGCTAAAAGGCTACGAATTAATAATCAGCATTCTAATGAAAAAGAAATTATCGAGCAACAGAACATTTTCCAAGAGAAAATGATGCAATTAGCTGCCCAAAATGACGCACTTGACCCATCTGTGATGAATACATTACTTGAGCAACAGAGCGCTCAAAAAGCCATTGGTAAAGGAATGAATCATCTTCAAAGCGTGAAGAGTGAAACATTAGATTTGAATTGTCAAAAATGTGGTAAAAGTAGACAAATGGATTGGCTGCTTTGCCCATATTGCGGTCATGATTTTAGAGGATGATGTTTTCAAACTAGTATCCTACCGTTTATGCCATGCTGATTTCTAAACTAACCACAGAGTGGGAATTTTGGAAAGATGCAAAGACAGAATTTTTGCAAGGAAATAGAAGACCCCTAATCTTGAAAGTTTTCTTGATTACATGGGTGTTTTATGGAATTCTTTATTTTTCAATAAATAGATACAATGCTTCAAGAGACTACCAATATTTCTTCCCAGAAATTAGTCTTGATTCCCATATTCCCTTCATCTGGTGGATGATTTTCCCTTATGTTACATACTACTTTTTCTTCTTATTTCCATTCTTTGTAGAACAAACTGATGAGCAACTATCCAGATCAATAAGGTTCACGCAGATTACTATATTGCCGACGATGCTGGCATTCCTTATTTTCTTGATCATACCTGTAGAAGTCGACTTAAGAGACCAGATAATTACGCAAAATAGAGCTGCAGAAGTGTCAATGAATTTACTTCACGGAGTTGACACAGCTTGGAATGGTTGGCCGAGCTTGCATATATTGCACTCAACATTCATTACAATTTTCTTTTTGAAAAATTTCCCTGACCACAAAAAAGCAAGAATTTATGTTTTCATGCTTTACGTTGGTCTTGCATTATCCACTTTATTTACAAAACAACATTACCTGTTGGATTTCATTGCAGGTCTTGCTATTGCTTATGTGCCATGGATATTGATAGCAAAGAAAGCACTTTTCTCAAGTGAGACAATTTAGCCAAATATCGAATTTACAAGTTCAGCATTAGTTAAGAAAATTGTTAAGGCAATTCCTGCCATAATCATCATCCAAGAACCAACCATCTTGATCATTCCAGTTGCTCTGCGCAAAAAACTGATCATCGATTGCCTACCAAGCCCAACGAGTACGGTAACTACAATCATCAATAGTAAGAGCCCAACCATCAATCCACCTAATCCGACAATTACGGATTGCTGACCTAATGTAACCAAGAATACGATGAATGGAAGTACAGCTGCTGCAGTACAATCGATAGATGCAGCAGCATAACCAATTCCATACAGGTAGATATTTCTTCTTGGAGTAAAGGTTTCATCCATCTCAGTAGTTGACCACTTATCTATGTATTTCTGAACAAAGCCCATCAATTCTGAAGTGATTCCAATCAACATCATGCTACCTAATATGACCAGTAAAACCGCAATCCCTATCGCAATATAGTGTATAATTCCCGAATCAACAAAGGCTTGTCCCATCAGTGCTGCAACAACTCCAATAATGATGAAAAAGGTCCACATGCCTAACCCAGCAAGCAGACCGAAAACCCAGGATCTAGGCATTCTTGATTTCAATTTACCCTCTTCGATTAACTCATCTTCTCTTGCACCTAAGGACAAATAATAGGAGATGAAACCAGGAAGAACTGGGAATGCACAGGGTGAGAAATAGACCATGATTGAGAGGATCATTCCCAATATCCATATCGCACCGAGTGAAGTATCAGGCTCTTCCCATGCTAGTCTCATGTCGGTAGTGTCACCATCATCATTCCATGCTTCTCTTAATGCTTTATCGAACCCTTTCCAGCCATCAGATGGGACTCCTGTTGTTTGTTGGTAGATCATATATCCTTCTTGATCAATTATGATAACAACAGGGATTGCTCCAGCACCTTTTGGAGTGAAAAGTCTGACTGGATCTGTTGTTGTTCCATTTTCATACACAGCCGAATCAGTAGTTCCCAAACCTGTGGGGTATGTTGGTACGGTGTACTCAATATTGCTTGAGTTTAATTTCGAAAGGCTTTCAGTATACCAAGCACCATAGGCAATTATGTTTAGTTTGGTTCCATTAGCCTCCGCTTCAGACATCCAATTGGCCATATTAGTCTCAAGTCTTTCTTGGACTACATGGCAGTTTGAACAATCTGCAGCCATAAAATCGATTACAAGAACCTCTCCGCGGAATTGACTTGTGTTGAACCAGCCTGTTTCGTTAACATATCCCTGTTGCTCAACATCAGTTCTGTTCAAAGATTGGAACACGAAGTCTGGAATTTCCTCTGGCTCACCGTCAGCCCCGAATAATGTACCTAAATTCCCGTACAGGGTAAGTGATCCATATGCGATTACAAGAAATAACGCAATAGAGATTCCAAGAGCCTTGTAGGTGTCAGCCTGCTTGAAAACAGAGAAGTCAGCCTTGGAGAGAACTCCCATGCTCCTTCCAATGCAAGAACCTACATCAAAGATTCCGTATGATGTTTATCGGCATTCGTTAAGATGTACTAATCCTACCTCTAATCTTTCGTATGTCGGATGAATTTCAATCATTTGCACTGGGACCTCAATCATGTCTGCAATTTCTTCTGCAACGGACAATGGTAACTCAATCCTCTCATTGTCCAAATCATACTTTATCCATCCATCAGGCAATTCTAATTCTCTCTTTAGTTCATCTAAGTCAGCCTCAGAATCTTGTTCTCTGCATGGAATTGCGCCAAACAGGATAGTATCATCATCGCTTAGAACCTCATATGGTCTCAAATTTGCCTGACCTCGACGCCTAAATCTATTTCTCAACTGCCCAGCATCCTTGTATTTAGCGGTACAGAATTTTACGTGAAAATTGAGCTTCTCAGACATTTGTTTCAACTGAAGAGCAAGTTCAGCACTTCCTTCAGCAGCAGCGGTTATTCCACCACTTAGATTGAATCCTCTAACATCCATATTGTCCTGATTACCAACGGTAATTTCTAATTCATTAAGGTTCAAAAACGAGACATCACTCGCATCAAGATCATCTAATAAAGCGATTAATTCATTACGTTTATCTGGCTCACAAGGCAGTTCTACTCCTGTGTATATGCCTGCCTTACTACAGGCTGAAATAACATCTAGATATTTCTCGATTTTCAAATTCAATAAGTGAAATCTAATTTCATCCAATCCAGCCTCTGCAAACTTTGGAACTAAGTCTAACTCGAAAGGAATAGATGTATACATGTGAATGTGATGTTGTTTTCCTAACTCTGCCTTGAGCACAGATATTGCTTCAATACTCTTTTGAGCATCAAGCAATGGATCTCCACCAGTGATGCCTGTTCCAGTAGCATTCATAGCCCTAGCTTCTTGAATTACCTCTGAAAAATCCGTGCACCTACGCTCATTTGCAAACATATCAGGAGATTCCCTGCGATTGTCGCTCAAAGGACAATAATCGCATCCCCAATGACACTTTCCTGTCACAAACAAGACCATCTTACTGCCTTCTTGGCATTGAATGCAACCCTCTGCCTCACCCTCTTCTGGGGGCAGGATTTCAGTTGCCATTCTCAAGCGCATGTATACCTGACTCTCCTTTAGCGTAAGAATTCAACTCTCATTTTGTAGCAACCAGCGATGAAAAAAAGCATCTCCTGTCAACTCCGGATGGAAGGTTAGAGCTAAAATATTCCCAGATTTCACACCGACGACTTCCTCACCTAGTTTGGCAATTACTTGGTCTGTACATGATTCTGAATCAAATCTTGGCGCTCTAATGAAAACTCCGTTGAAACTACCCTCAAATCCGTCATGATCGCCAGTTCTAACTACCAACGGCCTATGGTCGTCTTTGTCTAATGGTAGTTGGCTCAAGGGTTTTGATTCCAAATCTGGTTCTTTGACATGCAGGTCAACATCAATTTCAGCTTCGAATGACATTCTCTGCCGACCCCAGGCATTTCTTGAAATCCCTGTTTGAATGAAAGGTTCTATGCCATCTCCAGGATTTGAGAGTAATATAGCACCTGCACAAGTTCCAAGCACTTTCTTCTCTGGGTTCTCTTTTATCCAATCAAATATGGCTGGAAGAACATTATGATTCGTGCTAACCAGTCGCATAGTTGTAGATTCCCCGCCAGGCAAGATTATGCAATCAAGTTCATTGCTGACATCATCTTGCTCCCTTAGATAAATTATTTCTATTTCTAATCCTAGTTCTTCTGCTGCTTGTTGAACTGCTTGCCCATGCTCATGTCGGGCACCCTGAATCATAGCGATTCCAACGCTGAGCATGGTCTATGCTGGCGCAACTTGCCTATCAAAATAAGCATCGTAATTTACACAATTTGATACCATTCGATAATTTAGTTCAAAAACCGTCTACAGAACGCTAGTAGCATGAGCCATGATGGTGATTGTTTTCTCGTTCCAGGCCCAACAAGAATGAATCAAAAGTGCTTAGATGCTATGGCAACACCTGTTATCACTGCAAGGGGCACCGAGTTCAGAGACATCATGGCTGAATTAAATTCAGGACTAAGATATGCCTTCAATTTATCACCGTCAAGTGATAAAAGAGGAAATAATACTTGGGCAGGAGATGACGATTATGTCGTTGTTGTTGTATCTGGTTCTGGAACTGCAGGAATGGAAATGGTTGTTGCAAATAGATTCAGAAGAAATGATCGAGTTTTGGTTCCAACCAATGGCAAGTTTGGTGAGAGAGTCGCCGAAATGTGCGATAGATATTGTAATCTAAAGCACATGAGATATGAATGGGGCAGAGCCTTTGACCTCTACGAAATGGAGATGGAATTGGAAAAGGGAATTTACGAGGCAGTTTTGATCTGCCATAACGAAACCTCAGCAGGAATTACACAAGATGCAGAAGCGATTGCAGAAATGTGTCAGAGACATGACGTTGCTTTCATTTTGGATGGAATCACCTCGATAGGTGGGATGCCAGTTCATCCTGAAAAATGGAATGCTGAAGCACTGGTTGTCGGTGCCCAAAAATGTACGGCTGGGCCGTCAGGAATTGCGGCAATCGCGATTAATCAATCCTTCATTGAAAGGGTGAAGAAAATAAGAGGTCAAGATGACAATAATGCCCTATTCTATCTTGACTTAATCCCTGCATTGAAAAAAGGAGATGATGAACAAACTCCTTGGACTCCAGCAATTAATCTGGCAATGGGTTGGTCTGAAGCGCTGAAGGTTTTGAGACATGAAGGGCTTGAAAGCAGATGGAATAAAGCAACGAAAATGGCTAACGGTGTGAGAAATTTATTCCTCGATTGTGGATTCGAACTATTAGCAGATGAACAGCAAAGATCTGATTCAGTTACGGCAATCATGTATCCTGGTGGAGTTGACGACAAGTGGAGGTCAAGACTGAAAGATGTTTACCATACTCAAGTTATTGGTGGACAAGACCACTTGAAGGGAAAAATGTTCAGAGTTGGGTCAATGGGAGAAACAACGCTTGTTGAGATGATAGAAGGATGTAACAGAATGCTACAATGTTTCAGAGATTTTGATGTTGATTTGCCTCAAGTAGATGTAGAATCCTATTTCCAGTGAATGCACAAATTACCAAAATAGTTCAGAGGCTTTTAGATGACCAATTACATAATCCTTGGAAGATTTCAGCCCTTTCACATCGGTCATGAATTCCTTGTAAATGAAGCAGCAAAACTTGTTGGCGAAGATGACAAGATAACCATTGCAATAGGGTCTGCTCAGGCAGGGGGAGAGATGCTTAATCCTTGGTTTGCTGATGAGAGAAAAGCAATGATAGAGCAATGGATTGAGAGTCAAGACACTGAATTAAAAATTGATATTGTAACTATTGAGGACATAAATGACCCACCTAATTGGGTGGAACATGCAAAACAGTTCCATGGTGAAGGAGTACTAGTCAGCTCTGATGAAATGACTCTTGAGTTGTATAATAAGTCAAATTTTGGGACAATACATATTACTCTTCAAAATCGAGAAAACCTAGCAGGATGGAGAGTGAGAAACTCTGCTAAGATGGTTTCAACAATTTACGATGACCAAGCGGTAAGGCAGGTACTAGGAGAATCAATTCCAAAACCTGTAATAGATTGGCTGATAGATAATGATGCCTTATTTCGACTAAGCACTATGGTTGGGGCAGTTGTAGGCTAATCCTTGTTTCGAGAGAATTTTTTCTTCAATTCACTCTTTACCGCTTCTTTAGCAACTTCCCGAACTTTTTCTTTTGCTTTGGTCTTGATTTTGTCTGTAGCAGCATTAATTTCTTCTTTGACTTTTTCTTTGATAGGGTTAGTTACGGTGTCAACAATTTCTCTCTTTATTGAATTTCCAACTTCCTTGGCAGCTTTTTTTCCTGCCTTACCGACGGCTCCTGCCGCTTTACCCGCTAACTTCTTCACCATGATAATGCATCATAGGTAATAGTCATTAAATTTCCTTAGTTTATTCACTCGCAACAACAACTCTTGCCGCTTGTAAAACTCTATCTTTGTACATATAACCTGCTTCAAGTTCATCGACTACTTGGTCTGCAGGGAAAGCATCGCTAGCAGGAATAGTTGTAATCGCTTCCATGCATTTAGGATCGAATTTCTGACCCTTTGTCTCGATTCTCTTGACTCCATCCTCCTCGAGCTCTTTCAATAATTTATGATGCATCATTCTAAGTCCCTGAGCAACCGGGGATTCATCTCCTTCCTCGATACTCGATACGGCTCTTTCCACATCAGCTAAGATTGGAATGATTCTTCTTGCAAGGCCTTGGGATGAATATTTGATCATCTCAGATTTTTCTGATAAGAAGCGCTTTCTTAAATTCTGAATTTCTGCTTCTTTGTAAACGATTTCTTTTTCAGCGAAATCAGCCCTTCGTAGTGCTTCCTCTAAGGGATCAACTACCTCTTCGGGCTGATTCTGCTCAACAGGCTCGCCTTCAGTTGAAGTTTCTTCGACTTCAGATATATCGGAGTCAACTAGGTCCTCGACAACATCTTCTTCGCTCATCAAATTACATGCGATAAAAGGTTAGATTTGAACCCAGCGCCAAATTTACTCATTACTTATCATTCCAAGAGTTTTCAAACCATAGTGCCATTGGAACGCTGGGAGATATTCCCTACCAAATAGTGGCTTCAGTTCTGTATTATTTTCTAGGACATTTACTGCATGGACTAAGGTTTTACTATTTCTGCTATGAGCCTCAAATGTAGGTGCTATTCTTGGATCTTTAGTTTCATCCAAGGTCTCTCCCAAGTCTAGCCTTCTCTGCATCCAATCCATGCAGACTTTATCAGAAAATTCAGACTCATTCATTCCATTCAAGGATTCAAAAATTTGAGTCCATGTATCTAAAGAGATTAAGTCATTAGAATTTTCAACACGCTCGCCAGTTGCATTCTCAAAATACAGGATAGCCCTTGCTTCCCAAACTTCCCAAGCACCGACGCTGCACCATTCAGAAATCAAAAGCAAACCGTCTGTTGAATCATTAATCCCCGATAAACAATCTAAAAATGAATTTGCCCTATTCGATATCTTATGGTTAAATGAATCCATCCAATCAAGAAGTTCTGCTTCTGCATCGATGTCAAATTTCCTTTCAAGACGCTCATCTTTTTCAGGTCTCAACTTCCTTAATTCATTAGATTCCAGAGAAGCATAAACATCCTCCCAACTCATTGAGCATATCTCATCAAAAGTAGGAGCATGTACTAGCCTGCAAACTACTTCCAATCCCATTTTTTCACCCTTCAGAATTTTTCAGTACTCGCATAATGCTGGAAGATATTGTCAAGCAATTGAGGGATTAAGTCAAAACTCTCGTCAAAATCAACAAATCCCATGCAGGACTTACCTATTCTGAAATCCTCTAGTTCTTTAGGAATTACTTGCGGATGCCTATACATAACTACCGAATATAATCCAACATGCTTTTTCTGAACACAGGTCGCAATGAAGGGTTTCTTAGACGGAGTTTCCAATCTATAATATCCGATTTCATCTTTCTTAATCGACATAATTGCCTCATATTTCTTACAATGTTTTGTCAACTCATCCCATATTGGTAGAAGCCCTATGTTGGGACAAACATAGTCCATGAAATAACCACATGAATCTCTGTATTGACTTTTTCTAATCGATAAGGTGGACAATCAGCGGGAGATTGAAGAATATGGTACTACGGCATTGGTTTTGGGGGGAGTGCTATGGCTACTATCAAAGAGCAAATCCAGGCACTCTATGATGAAATACATAAAACCCAGAAAAACAAAGCAACCAATGCCCACATTGGAAGACTTAAAGCGAAGATTGCGCAATTAAAACTGAAGGAAGAGAAAGTAGCTGCAAGCAGTAGAGCTAGTGGTCCAGCAAAAGGATTTGAAGTAAAAAAGTCAGGTGATGCTACAGTAGCCCTTGTTGGTTTCCCTAGCGTTGGTAAATCTACACTGATCACTAAGGTAACCGGTGCGGACTCAGAGGCAGGAAACTTCGCTTTTACTACCCTTACTTGCATTCCTGGATTAATGGAGCACAGGGGTGCTAAAATCCAAATTTTGGACTTGCCTGGGCTGATTAAAGGTGCTGCTGAAGGAAAAGGCAGAGGAAAAGAAATCATTGGTGTAATTAGGGCTGCCGACATGGTTTTGTTCATTGTAGATCCTTTCCAAGATTCTCACTTCAACGTTCTTTACAGGGAATTGCATAATGCTGGATTGAGATTGAATGAAACCCGACCTCCTGTTTTCATTAAGAGAGTCGACAAAGGTGGGATAGACATTCGTACAACCATAGAACAAACTCACCTAACCACTGAAGAGATGGGTGATATCATTCGAATGTTTGGCTATACTAGCGCTCTTGTAACACTTCGACACAACGCTACCGCAGAACAAATTGTTGATGCTTTAGCACAAAATCGAGTTTATGAAAAAGCGGTTGTTGCAATTAACAAGATAGATTTAGCAACTGAAGAACAACTGCAACATTCAGAATCTACCCTTCCTGAAGGTTGGCCTATTATGCGAATATCTGCTTTCAAGGAATGGGGATTAGAAGAATTGAAGGACTTCATCTATGATAATCTAGGTTTCATGAGGGTATTTTTGAAGCCCCAGGGTGGCGAAGCAGACTTAGAGGAACCACTGATAGTAAAAGACGACTCTACTGTTGAGACTATTTGTAATAAATTACACAGAGATTTCGTCAGGAAATTCAGATATGCAAAAGTCAAGGGACCAAGTGCTAAATTCGATTGGCAGAGGGTTGGAATAGACCACCTTTTGAAAGATGGTGATTTGTTGACTATTGTGACAAAGAGATAATCAATCCCAGATATCCATGTCCATTTTAGCATCATCTGATGCATGAATTTTTGGATCCCATCTTGGACTCCAAACAAGGTTCACATGCACGGAATCTACTCCCTCGGTTTTCAATGCAGCTCTATGAGTGTTAGCCATTATTTCCGGAGCCACAGGACATCCCGGGCTTGTTAGAGTCAAATCTATTTCAGCATGAGTACCCTCCTCTTTTTGTTCAAACTTGACGTCATAAACAAGTCCTAATTCCACTATGGTAATTTGTAATTCTGGGTCAAATACTTCTTGCAGAGAATCTAGTACGTCTTGCTTGGTAACCATTTTACTCACCTATTGCTATTTTGACTCTTGAAAATATGTTTCTGAATCCATTGGACCGAGAAGGGGTTAGGGAATTTAGTAGACCTGTCCTGGCAAGGAATTCTGGTTGAAGGGCTCTTACATATTCAACTGTTTGCCCATGAACTGCAATGGAAATTATACCCATTAGTCCAGCTACAATCGAAGCATCTGCTCCCCCTCGAAATTGAACAAGACCAGAATCAATCCAGACCTTTACATGGGCTTCACTCTGACAGCCATCGATTCTTGTGGAATCAGTCCATTCTTCAGTAGGCAATTGGTTTAATTCATCGGAAAGATCATGCAGGAATTCAAATTTTTCCATTCTATCCTCGATTTCTTCAAATTCATCAAGAATCTCCTCAAGTGCCTCGTTCACGCTCTCACCTAACCGAACTTTTCCAGGACGTATTTTACTGCTTCAATAAATTCAACTGCTTCTTCCATTGTGTTGTAAAGGTAAAACGATGCCCTGGCTGTGCCTTTAACTCCAAGTCTCTCAAGTAATGGTTGAGCACAATGGTGACCCGTTCTTATTGCAAATCCCATCGCATCCAAGTAATGAGCTAAATCTTCAGGATGTAAATTATCGAATAAGAATGAGACCACTGCAGCATCTTGTTCAGAATATCTGCCATAGATTGTTGCACCCAAGTCCTCAAGTTGACTTGAAGTCCATTTCGCTATTTCGACTAGTCTTGAGTGTTCTGCTTCCAAATCGATATTTGCCATGTAATCTAAGGCTGCCTTCCAGCCAATTGCTTCTGCAATTTTAGGAGTACCTGCTTCGAACTTGTGCTCATTGTCTTGGTATGTTGATCCTTTAAGAGTGACCGTCTGAATCATATCTCCTCCACCCATAAACGGTCTCATGGACTGAAATATTTCTTCTGTGACTAGGAGTGCCCCTATTCCAGTTGGACCCATCATCTTATGAGCGGACATAGCCATAAAATCGGCACCAGATTTTTCGAAGTCAATCTGTTTATGCGGAACACCTTGAGCAGCGTCAATCAGTACTTTCGCACCTATGGAGTGAGATTTTTCGATTACGTACTCTATCGGATTTCTGACGCCTAATACATTGGATGTGTGTACGATACACACTAATTTCACACCATCCAAAGAGGCATCAAAGGCCTCCAAATCTAAAGTGAAGTCTTCCTTCACAGGGATATATCTTAATTCTATATCTAAGTCGTCAGCAAGAAGTTGCCAGGGAACTATGTCGGAGTGATGCTCCATCTCAGTCATCAATACTACATCTCCTGACCTGAGATTTTCTTTACCCCATGCGTGTGCAGCCAAATTGATTGCTTCAGTAGTCCCAGATGTGAAGATAGCCCTTTCAGCGTTGAACCAATTCTTCAAGGTAGTCCTACATGATTCATAAGAATCGGTTGCTTCACCAGCCATTAGATGTACTGCTCTATGAACATTTGAATTATAATTCTCATAATAATTATTCATAGCATCGATTACTACCTTTGGCTTTTGAGTCGTAGCCGCATTATCGAGATATACTAATTTCTTACCATGAATCTCCCTGTTCAGGATTGGAAAATCAGTTCTAGGTACGACCACATTTCCACCTCAATGATTTGCTAGGCAGTCAAGATGAATCCTAAGCCTAGTTCTCATCTCTTCTCTTAATTTCTCGCTTTTCAAGTTACTATAAGCATCTGCTAAGAAACCTTCAACAAGTGTAGATATTGAATTTTCTCTGTCTAAACCTCTACTCATTAGATAGTAAATCAACTCTTCATCAACAGGAGCACTTGCCGCACCGTGACGGGCTTGCACATCATCTGCGTAAACCTCCAACTCAGGTATTGAATCAGCCCTTGCTTTTTCGCTAAGCAAAAGATTTCGGAAAACCTGACCCGAGTCGACTCCGTCTGCTCCTTCTCTGATGTACAACCTACCCGTAGAGATACTGCGACTGCTTTCATCGCATGCAGTTTTGATATTCAAATCAGAGAATGTATTACCAACTTGATGATCGATTTCTACGTGAGTATCATCTTTCTTACTTCCAAGACCATGAACTGCGAGACTACCATAGAACTCTGAAGAACTTTCCTCCAATGAGATTCTTAGGTCTGATTTGCGCCTAAATGATTGAGTAGATAATCCTGCCATGTTAAAGACTGAGCTTCTGTTTAATCTCCAATCCTCGCATCTAACAACTCTTGAAGACTCAGGAAGCTTTTCTGAATAACCAAAATCAAAGTGACAATTTGAATTTATTTTCCCTGTTATCAAAAGCCCGAACCAGGAGGCAGTACCAACTACCTCTACGCAAACTTTTGATGACTGCTTTACGTTGAAATGAATCCTCATTATAGAAAATTCCGAATTGGCATCAATTCTCAAATTTACCATATCCTCGTTCCCGTTCAAATCAATTACATGTGTTTTAGTTGCCTCTTGGGACAAACATGCACGTGCTATATCTTCGCTGGATAGAGGAACAGAACCCTCTGTTTGTACAGAGAAACCCATCGATTGCTCGCTTTCAGAATTAAGATAAACTAAACCAGATTCTTGGAATTCCGGTTTGTCCGATAACTTACCTGGAGATACCTCCCTCCAAGGGGTGTACTTCCAGAGGTGGTTGTATCTTGGTGGACTTTGCATTTTTTGATACATCATCCAATGGAACCCTCCATCTCGATATTGAGCAATTTGTTCAATTCAGATGCATATTCCATCGGTAACTCTCTAGTGAATGGCTCAAAGAATCCGTTAACTATAATTCCCATAGCCTGCTCTTCATTCAATCCTCTACTCATCAGGTAGAACAATTGTGAATCGCTAACCTTGGAAACACTCGCTTCGTGTTCTAAATCTGCTGAAGAATTACCAACCTCCATTGTTGGGTATGTGTCCGACTGGCTATATTCATCAAGCATTAATGCATCACAAACTACTTTTGATTTGCAGCCTTTAGCTTTTGGAAGAACTTGCAGCATGCCTCTGTAAGTCGATCTTCCTCCATCTTTTGAAATTGATTTAGATAGAATGTTAGAGGTTGTGTGGCTTGCTAAGTGGTGAACCTTTGAACCAGCGTCTTGATGTTGACCTTTGCCTGCATATGCGACTGAAATTACCTCAGCATGGGAGCGCTCTCCCTTGAGAATAACCGCAGGATACTTCATTGTCAATTTAGAGCCAATGTTTCCATCAACCCATTCGATAGTTGCATCTTCATGTGCAACAGCCCTCTTAGTCACCAAATTGTACACATTTGCAGACCAATTTTGGATTGTCGAATATCTGATTTTAGCACCTTTTAGGGCTACTAATTCTACAACTGCAGCGTGCAATGAATCAGTAGAATATGTTGGAGCAGTGCATCCTTCTACATAATGCAGTGATGAGCCCTCATCCACTACGATAAGAGTTCTTTCAAATTGACCCATGTTCTTCGAATTTATTCTAAAGTATGATTGAACAGGCATTTCCACATTAACGCCACTTGGAACGTAAATGAATGAACCTCCAGACCAAACAGCGGTATTCAATGCTGAGAATTTATTGTCGGTATAAGGGACAACGGAGTTGAAGTATTCCTTCACAATTTCAGGGTACTGCTTCAGACCTGAATCCATGTCAAGGAATATCACTCCTTGTTCTTCAAGATCTTCTCGAATTGAATGGTATACTGCTTCTGATTCATATTGAGCAGTAACACCACCAAGCCATTTTTGTTCTGCCTCTGGAATTCCTAGTCTATTGAACGTATTTTTGATATCCTCAGGAACATCGTCCCATGATTTCTCGGTCTTGTCACTTGACCTCAAGAAATATGTAACATTATCAAAATTGATTGATTCTAGCAATTCGGTATTCCCCCACTTCGGCATCTCTACCTTCATGAAGTGATGAAATGCTTTGACCCTAATTTCAGTCATCCATTCAGGCTCATCTTTCAGTTCGGAGATATCTCTCACAACTTGTTCACTGAGTCCTTTGTCAAACCTAATGGTTGAGTGCTCAGGGTCATGAAATCCGAATTGGTAATCTCCTACCGCTTCTCTTGCTTCGTCGCTCATACAAACACCTCAGTTATCCAACCAGTCGTAGCCCTTTTCTTCAAGTTTCAAAGCAAGTTCTGGTCCACCGCTTTTGACAATTTTACCATCTATCATAACATGGACGAAGTCTGGCTTGATATAATCCAGCAGCCTCTGATAGTGAGTAATTACCAAAACTCCACTCCCATCAATAACAGAGTTGACACCCGCAGACACAATCTTCATTGCATCGATGTCAAGACCTGAATCGGTTTCATCGAGTATAGCCATTTTTGGTTTCAACATCATCATTTGAAGAATTTCTAGTCTTTTCTTTTCTCCACCACTGAATCCATCATTGACATATCTGTTCAGATAAGACCTATCGATGTCCAATGAGGACATGTTGTTTTTCATGTCAGAGCGAAATTCTCTAGCATTGAAGTTATCTCCTTGCACCGCTTCAGTGGATTTCTTGAGGAAAGTTCCAACCTTCACCCCAGGTACCGCTGCAGGGTATTGGAAAGAAAGGAACATACCTGCTCTTGCTCTTTCAAAGACATCCATCTCCTTGATATCTGTTCCTCGATAGTGTATCTCGCCATCTGTGATTTCGTATGCTGGGTGACCCATAACAACGCTTGCTAGTGTTGATTTCCCTGCTCCATTTCTTCCCATAATAGCATGGACTTCTCCCTCTTTAACTTGAAGGTCTAACCCTTTGAGAATAGGTGAGCCTTCAATGCTCACATGCAAGTTTTTCACATCTAGGACCAACTCGGACATACTCCTCCCCGATTATCCGTTCAGTTCCACCCTTATCAATGGCTGGTTTAGAATAATTAACTCACTTGTTGTAATGTGAAATCGTTTAACCAAAATAGGACCGTGTCATCGGCATGATATGGACGATGACTTGGTAAACATGTATGCCCAGCAAGCAAAGGATTCATTGCGCCAAGAAGCAGAAAAAAGAATTGAGGAAAGTATCCTTGACCCTGAAGAGGAATTGAGACTTAAAAATTCACTATTGACTGATTTAATCGGCACTGAATATCTTGTTCCAGGACTGCTAACAAGGCTCGGGGATGTTCGAGCAGCATTATCTGGTCATGGAGGAGGAATTCTGTGCGTAGCGGCAGTGAAGAACGACAATGGAATAGATTTCGTGCTTGATCTGACTGGAGCTTGTCTATCTTGTGGTGCTGCACCTGGAACTCTGGATGGAATTAAGAAAGATTTAGAGAATGATCCAGAAGTTTGGAGAGTAAGATTTGATTCTAAATTGCTTGACACATTTGACGAGCTGGGCAGAGAATTCATTCTGGCTCATGGAAATGTAGAATTTGTCTGATAATGCCGCTGGGTTCAAACGCAAAGCCTGTCAGCACCGTCCAATGTCTAGTTGGACTGATGGCCGTAGGGAAGACCCTAAACCATGTAGAGAAGTTGACAAAGGCAAATTTGAGGTTGTCGCTCTAGACGGGAGAGCAAGAATTGGAAAATTGCATACAGAGCATGGAATCTTAGAGACACCTGCTCTGTTACCAGTGATTAATCCAAACATAAGAACCATTGAACCAAGGGAGATGTGGGACAGATATGGAATTGGTGCATTAATCACAAATTCATACATCATTTGGAAGCACGACAATCTAAGGGAAAAAGCGCTCAATTCAGGAGTTCATGAATTAATCGACTTTCCCGGCGTAATTATGACCGATTCTGGTACATTCCAATCCTACATTTACGGAGATGTTGAGGTTGGGGTTGAGGAAATTGTAAAATTTCAGAAAAATATTGGCGTGGATATTGCTACTATGCTAGATGTTTTCACAAGACCGGACATGACTAAGCAAGAAGTTGAGCAAGCAGTTGATGATACGATTGCAAGGGCAGAATCGAGTATTGCTTGTGCCGATAAGACAATGCTGAATGGACCAATTCAGGGAGGCACCTTCAAAGATCTAAGAGAAAAATCTGCGTTTGGAATGGGCAATTATGATTTTGCCGTTCATCCAATAGGTGGAATTGTGCCCATTATGGAACAGCACATGTACAAAGATTTAGTCAAAATAATGCTCTCTTCAATTCCTCATTTGCCATCTTCAAGGCCAAGACATATGTTCGGCTGTGGTCATCCAATGTTATTCCCCATGCTAGTCGCTCTTGGAGCTGATTTGTTTGACTCAGCTGCTTATGCATTATTTGCTCGAGACGGTAGAATTTTGTGCCCTTGGGGTACTGAAAAGTTGGAAAAATTAGAACACTGGCCGATTATTATGCCTTCTGTTTCTCATATCTCACCTCAAGAGGTAAGAAAATTAGATGAGGAGGAGCGAACTAAATTACTTGCAAGATATAACCTAGAAATTACTCTTCAAGAG